>FWWL01001891.1_pt1 | contig 46876 bp, 40 predicted proteins | sample 2228331 | NCBI WGS metagenome assembly FWWL01 (sample SAMEA103939775, study PRJEB20133) | metagenome | reverse complement strand
ACCCGTTTGACCTGTTGCTTCTGTTCCAAGAGCGCGACTTTCGCCCCTGGTGGTTCGAGACCGGCACGCCGACGTTTTTGGTCGATGAAATCACGCGGCGCGGGGCGTTTTTGCCCGAGCTCGAGACCCTATACGCCAGCGACGCGCTGTTGTCGCGCTTTGACGTCGATGAGATGGCGCTCGAGGCGCTGCTGTGGCAGACGGGGTATTTGACCATTCGAGAAGTCGAGCGCGACCCCCCGCCGCCGAGCTATCGTTTGGGTTATCCCAACCGCGAGGTACGTATGGCGCTCAACGAAGCGCTGCTCTATCGCTGGACGGGGGGAAGTACAGCGGTGACGCGCTCACGGCGAGACCTGAACCGGTTGCTGTGGCAAGGGGAGATCACGGGCATCGAAGCGGCGATCAAAAGCCTCTTTGCTGGTATTCCGCACGACTGGTACCGCAACAATCCGATCACCCGCTATGAAGGCTATTGGGCGAGCGTCTTTTACAGCCACTTGGCGGCGCTGGGGTTGGAGCTGATCGCCGAGGACGTCACCCAGCAAGGGCAGATCGACCTGACGGTCAAACTGCCGGGGCGGATCTATCTTTTCGAATTCAAGGTGGTGCCCGGCAAAGCGCAGGGCGTGGCGCTAGCGCAACTCCAAGCCAAGGGCTACGCCGAGAAGTACCGCGCCGACGGTCGAGCCATCGTGCTTGTGGGCATCGAGTTCAGCCGCCGGGCACGCAATGTGGTGGGGTTCCAGACGGAAGTGGTGAGGTAGCAACGCACAAAACGTCTCATGCACGAGCGCAAGGCAGATTTCGCTGCTGGCTGCCCCCGCCCCGAGAGAAGCCGCGACCGAGTCGGGTAAAGTATGTCTGCCCCGGATGCGGAACGAAAGCTTGGGGAAAAGAAGGATTGGCGCTGCGCTGCGGGCAATGCGACTGCAATCTGGAGCCTGGGGACAAGTATAGCGCGGCTAGCCGACTGGCCACATGAGCGAGCGGCTGAACAGTAAAAAACATGAGCTGACCACGGTTTGTGGTGCACTAAAACACCCGGTGTATAATGGCCAGGCTGATTGGTTCGTCAGAGGCAGGTATGCGTGTCTGGGCATTGCAAGATGCCAAAGCGCAATTGAGTGAGGTCGTGCGGCGCGCGATGGAGCACGAACCACAAGAAATCGCCTTAAGTGGTGAGTCGGCGGTGGTAGTACTTTCGCGCAAGGATTACGACCGCTTGACCAAGCGCTGCGAGTCACTCGTGGAGTTCATGCGTCGTTCTCCGCTCTACGGCGCGGATGATCTCGAATTTCCGCGCGAGCAAAGTCTGACGCGCGAGGTCGAGCTTTGAGCTATCTCATCGACACCAATGTGATTTCTGAACTGAAGAAACGAAACCCCCATCCAGGGGTGGTAGATTGGTTCAACCAACGGCCGGCTCGATCGCTTTATATTTCTGTACTTACAATCGGAGAATTGCGCAAGGGGATAGAAGCCATGGTGGAAGGAGCGCGCAAGACGTCCTTCCTTGACTGGCTTGAAAACGACTTGCGGCAATATTTCGCCGGGCGCATTTTGCCAATTGATGTCCCCACTGCAGAGCGCTGGGGGCAGCTCTGCGCTGTAGCCGAGCGCCCACTGCCTGTGATCGACAGCTTGCTTGCCGCGACGGCGTTGGAACATGGTTTGATCCTGGTGACGCGGAACCAGAGCGATTTCGATCTGCCTGGGGTTCGCGTCTTCAACCCTTGGCTGGAATGCCAGCCGTGATCGTCTCTTCCAGGGCGCCATCGGGTCGAACTGATGCTAGGCGTTGTCCAAAGGATGGTATTTTCCTCCGCGCGCTGCTGCTGGGCGCGCATGGTACGATAACGCCCTATTCAAGACGATGGGCGAAAAACGATGACGATGCAACCCCACCGAGAGCTGGATGCACGCGGGCTGAATTGCCCGTTGCCGATTCTAAAAACCAAAAAGACGCTTGCGGAAATGGCCAGCGGCGAAGTGCTGCGGGTGCTGACCACTGACCCGGGGTCGGTGCCAGATTTCACTGCGTTTTGCAAGCAAACGGGCAACACGTTGCTGTCGGTCACCGAGCGCGAGGATAAGTCGTTCGAGTTTTTTATTCAGCGTCGGTAACGCTTGGCGATGCTGCGCGAACCCACGCACCGCCGCACGTTTGCGATCGTTCCTGCTGCAGGCAGCGGCACGCGCTTTGGTGGCGCGGTGCCCAAGCAATACGCACCGTTGGCCGGGCAGCCGCTGCTGGTGCGCACGCTGGCGCGGTTGCTGGCGTGCGCGTTCCTTGAGCGCGTGTATGTGGTGCTGGCCCCCGACGACGCGCAATGGCGACGACTGGACCTGAGCGCGCTGGATGCCGCGCGCTTTGAACCGGTGTTTTTGGGTGGTTCAACGCGCGCCCGCTCGGTGTTGGCAGGGCTGCGGGTGGCGCATGCCGCGGGGTTTGGCGAGGACGATTGGGCGCTGGTGCATGACGCGGCACGGCCCTGTGTCTTGCCAGAACAGATCACCCATCTGTGGCAAGGCTTGATGCGCGACGATATCGGCGCGATTCTGGCCGTGCCAGTGGCAGATACGGTGAAATTGGCCGATGAGCACGAGCGCATCGTGCGCAAGGTGCCGCGAGAGCGGCTGTGGCTGGCGCAAACGCCGCAGGTGTTTCGCGCCGGCTTGTTGCGCCAGGCGCTGGAAGCCACACCAGAAGCCACCGACGAGGCGAGCGCGGTCGAACGCCTGGGCATGCACCCCCGGCTGGTGGCGGGACACTGGGCGAACCTGAAGGTGACCCGCGCGGCGGATCTGGCGCTGGCGGAGGCGATCTGGCGCTGGCAAGAGGCGGGCGATTCGCGATGAGTAAGACGGACGCCACGAGCGTAATAAGGGATTCGCGCGCTACGAGCGGAACGAGCCGTAGAAGCGAAGTGCCGCTGCCCGACCCTTTGAACGAAAACCTCTCGAACGAGGCGGTAGCAGTAGGGGCTGACTGCTTGCCTGCGGAACAGCAGGCACCCCAGACGCCCGGGTTCCCGGAAATGCGCGTCGGGATCGGTTATGACGTGCATGCGCTGGTGCCCGGCCGGGCGTGTGTGATCGGCGGGGTGGTGTTCGACGAACCGCAGGGGCTGCTCGGGCATTCCGATGCCGATGTGCTCGCGCATGCGGTGACCGATGCGCTGCTGGGCGCAGCGGGGTTGGGGGATATTGGTCGTTTGTTTCCCGACAGCGACGCGCAGTTCCGTCACGCCGACAGCATGGGGTTGCTTGCCGCGGCGTGGGCGAAGGTGCGCGCCGCCGGCTGGCAGTTGGGCAATCTGGACGCGGTGGTGATTTGCGAGCGACCCCGTTTGGCGCCGAAGATCGACGCGATCTGCGCGCGGCTCGCCCAGGCGTTGCAGGTGGAGCCCACGCGCGTTCATGTCAAGGGCAAGACGCACGAACGGCTTGGCTTTCTGGGCCGGCGCGAGGGCATTGCCGCGCACGCGGTGGCGCTGTTGTGGCGGGTCCGGCCTTGAATCGCTCGGGGAAGGGAACCGTTATCCGGCAAGATGAACAAGACCCCCGCAAGCACCCCTTCCGGCGCCTGGCGGCTGTTTCTCGCGCTGTGGCCGCCCGGGGCATGGGCGCAGCGCACCTATGCTGTGGTTCATCGGTGGGCGCGCCAGCAACAGGCACGCGCCATCGCGGCCGGGTCGATCCATCTGACGCTGGCGTTTCTGGGGGATGTCGCGCCGGAACGTCTGCCGACGCTCGAGGCGGCCATTCGAGCGCTGGGCAGGACTCCCGCGGAACCGCTTGTCTGTGCGCACGTCGCGCATTGGCCGGGGCCACGGGTGCTGGTGATCGAGGATTCCGCCCCAACGCCGGCGTGGCTGGCGTATGCCGCGGCGCTGAAAGACACGCTCACGGCGTTGGGATTCGTATTAGAGCGTCGCCCTTGGCGGCCGCATTTGACGTTGGCGCGCGGGGTACGAGGAAGCCTTAAGGACTTGCCTTTGGTACCGACATTGCGGTGGGGGGATAAGGCGTTTCCCGTCTTGGTGCGCTCGCACCTGACACCGCAAGGAGCCAAGTACGAGCGCTTGCCCTGGACGAGCTCAGCGTTGGGTCCCGGTTCAGACGGTGTCAAAGCGGATGTGATCGGCGAGCCGCTCGCCTAGGGTCTTGGCGTCTTCGCTCACGTAGTCTTTGGCGATTTTGTGCACGATACTTTTGGCTGTTGCGCCGTCCAAGGCAGCGACGATTTCGCCTTCGAATGCCGCAGGGGCCACGACGATCAAACGTTCGAACCGCCCATGAACGCGGCCTTGCTTGAGGAAATCGGCGATTTCGTGCGCAAAACGGGTGGCTTCGACTTTTTTGGGCAGGTGCGCCGGCTCGCCGTCACGCGGCGCGCCTTTGCCGTGGTTTTTGTGATCGCGGCCGATGTCGGTCACGAGATCGCGGTTGTGCATGCGGCTTTCGGGGTGTTGCAGCTCTTGCACCAGTTCGAGCTCGCCTTTGGCGTTACGCGCCGCGTAGCATTTGGCTGCTGAGGCGTTGGCGACGACGATCCACGTGGATTTCATTCTCTCGGCTCCTTTGATCGTTGCACACGTTGTTGAACGGGATCGAGCCCATAGAGGGCTACCAAGTGCGAATATACCGCATCGTCCCAGGTTTGTAGCGCCTCGCCGTGCAAAAAGAACGATTCCGTCAGCACCGCGAAAAACTCCTCCGGACCTGCGAGCGCGTACTCGTCAAACGGTAGCGCCAGTCCGTGCTTGGCCTCTTCCTCGGCGCGCGCGAGTGCGCGGGACCACACGCGCTGCCACGCCCGCGGCGAGATCTCGGGCGGCAAAGGCGGACAGCCGTCGATCGTCCCCGAGGCGGCGTCGAACCGATGCGCGAATTCGTGCAAAAAGCTGTTCATCGTGGCATCGCGCGCCTCGTGCCAGGCCAAAACCACCGGCCCCTGTTCCCATGTCTCGCCGGAAAGTTCGTCTTCCCATTCGTGCACCACTCCCCATTCGTCCTCCAAGCGCCGTTGACGCACGAAGGCGCCTGGATAGACGATCACCCCGGCAAAGCCATCGTAAATGAATAGCCCGGCGCGATGCGCAATCAGCGCCGCGTGGTAGGCGATGAGCCCTGCAACTTCGGGCGTGACTTCAAAACCGTGCGCGCCCCAAAAGCGCTTGCGGCGAAGGAAGGCTTCGGCCAGCGCACGCAGCCGCTGGCGCTGCGCGTCGGTCAGCCAGGCAAACTCGGGCAACTGCGCCTCGATGTCGCGCCAGAAGGCGCCGGTTTGTGCCGTGGCGTCGGATTGTTGGGATAGGGAAGGGGCATCGGCACCCGCGGTCTGCGCTCCCGCCGACGGGGCCGGGCGACGCAGAAAAGACTTCAGCGCGTCAAACCAGCCACGGAGCGTTCGCGGCAACGCGTCAAAATGATTCATCGGCGATTGGCGACGTAGATACCCAGAAACACCAACGCCAAACCCACCGCATGGTAACTTTGCGGCGGTTCGCCAACGAACAGATAGGACAGCAGCGGGGTGATCACCGGCATGAGGTTGATGAACTGGCTGCTGGTGGCAGGTCCGACTTTTGCGACCGCGGCATTGTAAAAGACGTAGCCGAGAAACGCCGGAAAAATGCCGGTATAAAGGATGGCGGCAAGCGCCGGCCAGGACCAGACAATGTGCCGCTCTTGTACCGCGACTTCGAACGCGACCAGTGGCCACAGCACGACGATGCCCACGAGAATGAACACCGTCAGTTGTACCATCGGCGACAAACCCGGCGGCCGGCGCCGCAGGAGCACGGTGTAGGCAGCCCAGGTCAGCACTGCCGCCAGCATCCACGCATCGCCGGGAGTGATTTGCAATGCCAAAAGACGCGCGGGATCGCCGGCGCTCACCACCACCGCAACGCCGGCCAGTGACGCTGTGATGCCCACGAGGCGCCGACGCGTGATGGGTTCCTTCAGCCACCATGCTGCGAGCAGCAGCGTGGCGATGGGGATGAAGGCATTGAGCAACGCCGCGTTGACCGCGGTGGTGGTTTGCAAGGACAAATAGGCCAGCGTGTTGTAGCCGCCCACGCCCAAAGCGCCTAGAACAAACAGGATGCGCCAGTGCGCACGAATGAGCGGCCAAGCAGCACGCAGTTCTTTCACGGCAAAGGGCAGGGTCAGCATGAGCGCCACGATCCAGCGTCCTAGCGCCAGTTGCATCGGCGGCAGCTCCTCACGAAACAGGCGCCCGACGATCATGTTGCCTGACCAGAAGGTGACGGTATAAAGCAGCAGGGCATACGGGTGTGCCAGTGCTCGACGCCATAACGACATGATTACGCAGCACCGCTTGCTATCGCGAAAGCGCAAGTGTCGCATAAAATCGGGGTTGACTCGATTTTCCCGAGAGTGCGAGATGGTCGCCACCGCCGCGTCTCTGGCCGCGGATTCCGTCCAAGCCGCATTGCCGCGGCTGGTTGCCGGCTTGCCGGAAAGCCAAGTGCAGCGTCTCACCCAAGCCGTGGGCTATGTGACCGAGCGGTTCGAGGAAATGACGCTGGAAACTGGCGAGCCGATCGCCGGGCACGTGCTCGCAGTGGGATTGCTGGCCGCCGAACTCAAGCTCGATGCGGCCTCTAGGCTCGCGGCGCTGTTGTATCCGTTGCCCACCCGGCTGCCCGAATGCGGGGAATGGCTGGAAGCGTTTGCCGGTAGCGAAGTGCTGCGCCTGGTGCGCGGGCTAGAGCGGCTCAATGGGTTGCGTTTGCCGGTCGATGCCGCGCAGCACGGTCAAACGGTGGAGACGCTGCGGCGCATGCTGTTGGCCTTTGCCGAAGACGTGCGCGTGGTGCTGCTGCGGCTGGCTTCCCGCGTCGCTACGTTGCGCTGGTTCGTCGCGCAGCCGGCGTTGCCCGACGCGCTGGCCTTTGCCGAAGAAACGCAGGCGCTTTATGCGCCGTTGGCGAATCGCTTGGGAATGTGGCGGCTGAAGTGGGAGCTGGAAGACCTGGCGTTTCGCTTGCGCGAACCCACCGCGTACAAAACGATCGCCAAAGCGCTCGAGGAACGGCGGCTGGAGCGGGAGGCGTTCATCGCCGAACGGATCGCCGAAGTGACGGCAATGGTCGAGCGGCTGGGAATTGCCCCGTTCGAAGTTGCCGGCCGACCCAAGCACATTTACAGCATTTACCTAAAAATGCAGCGCAAGGGGTTGGATTTTGCGCGCATTTACGACGTGCGTGCGCTGCGCGTGCTCGTGCCGAGGGTAGAAGATTGTTACGCGGTGCTGGCCGCGGTGCATGAACGCTGGCCGCCGATCCCCGGGGAGTTCGACGATTACATCGCCCGCCCCAAACCCAACGGCTATCAGTCGCTGCACACCGCGGTCTATGCCGACGACGGCCGACCCCTGGAGGTGCAGGTGCGCACCTTCGCGATGCATCGCGACGCCGAATTGGGGGTAGCGGCGCATTGGCGCTATAAGGAAGGCGCTGCGGCACCGAGTTCGTTCGATGAAAAAATTGCGCTGCTGCGTTCGCTGCTGGCCTGGCGGGAGGAGGTGGCCGAGCAGCGCGATTTGTCGGCGGCGATCGCTAACGACGCGATTTATGTGCTCACCCCCGGCGGGCGCGTGGTCGATCTTCCGGTGGGCGCTACGCCGATCGATTTTGCCTACCGCGTGCATACCGACGTCGGTCATCGCTGTCGCGGCGCAAAGGTGGACGGCAAGATCGTGCCGCTCAACACGCCGCTCGCTACCGGCCAAACCGTGGAAATCTTGACCGCCAAAACCGGTGGGCCGTCGCGTGACTGGCTGCAGCCGGGTTTTGCGGTAACACGCCACGCGCGGCAAAAGATCCGCGCTTGGTTCCTGCAGCAGGAACTGGAGGCGATGCTGGTGCGCGGCCGCTTGATCGTCGATCGCGAGCTGGCGCGGTTGGGCAAAACCCGCCTCAAAGCGGAGGCGCTGGCACAGCGGCTGGGATTCAAAGATCCGGAAAGCCTGTTTCGTGCCGCCGCCCGCGGCGAGGTGGGCCCCAAAGCGATCGGCGAGGCGGCAAGCGAAAGTTTGGCGCCAGCCACCACAGTAAAAACGATTTCACCGCCGCCGACCACGTCGTCCACCGCCAGCGCCGGCACATCTGCCACCTACGCTGTGCTGGTCGTGGGCGAGCGCGGTGTGCTGACGCAACGCGCGCGCTGCTGCTCCCCCGGCACCGGCGATGCGATCGCCGCGTTCGTGTCGCGCACGCGCGGCATTACCATTCACCGTGCCGATTGCGCGGAACTACAGCGCCTCATAGCGCGCTTTCCGGAGCGAGTGCTGCCCGCGGATTGGGAACCGGCGCCGGCAGGAAAAGCTGGCGTATGATTTTGCGGTAGCGCCAATGAAAAAATGAAACTCCAGCCAATGAACCAGCGAACAAACAAGAGGAACGGTCATACGACTGGGGTGGTGCGCGAATAAACGGTTGAGTTGTAAAAAAAGGAGTTTTCGCTATGCCCATCTTGCCGCCGGCGTTACCGGAGCTGCCGAGTGAGTATTTTTTCAACCGCGAGCTGTCGCTGCTGCAGTTCCAGCGCCGCGTGCTCGCGATGGCCGAAAACTCCGACACCCCGCTCATCGAGCGGGTGCGTTACTTGTGCATCGTCTCGAGCAATCTGGATGAGTTTTTCGAGATCCGGGTCGCTGGGATCAAGGAGCAACTTCGCCAGGGGATTACGCGCGGCGGCATCGACGGCATCCCGTTGCCGGAGCTGATGCGGCGCATCGGTGAGGAGGTGCATGAGATCGTCTCGCGTCAGTACGCGCTGTGGAACCAGACGCTGATTCCGGCGTTGGCGCGCGAGGGCATCGTGTTCATCCGTCGCAACCACTGGAACGAGGCCCAGCGCTCGTGGCTGGAGCAGTATTTCCATGAGCAAATCGCGCCGTTGCTTACCCCCATCGCGCTCGATCCGGCGCATCCGTTTCCGCGCATCCTGAATAAAAGCCTGAACTTTGCTGTGGAGCTGGAAGGGCGCGACGCATTTGGGCGTACCTCGGGCCGCGCGATCGTGCAGGCGCCGCGGGCGCTACCGCGGGTACTGCGCCTGCCGCGCGAATTGTGCGAAGCCCCATATGCGTTCGTGTTCTTGTCCTCGATCATCCACGCCAACGTGCATCACCTCTTTCCGGGCATGACGGTGAAAGGGTGCTATCAGTTTCGCGTCACGCGCAATTCCGACCTCTTTCTCGACGAGGAAGAAATCAAAGACCTGCGCGATGCGCTCTCGGGCGAGCTTCGGCAGCGTCATTTCGGCGATGCGGTGCGGTTGGAGGTGGCAGACAACTGTTCTGAGCAGATGGCGGCATTTTTGCTCGAACAATTTCATTTGCAACCGAATGAGCTCTACCGCGTGCCCGGGATCGTCAACCTGGTTCGCCTGATGGCGGTGTGCGACGAGGTGGATCGGCCGGATCTGAAATTTCCCCCTTTCGTCCCTTACGTGCCGCCGGGGGTGAGGCGGCCGCAGGAGATCTTCGCCACGCTACGTAAAGGCGACGTGTTGCTGCATCATCCGTACGAAGGCTTTGATCCGGTGGTGCATTTTCTCAAGGCCTGCGCCGACGACCCCCAGGTGATGGCGGTACGCATGACGGTGTATCGCACCGGCACGGACTCGGTGCTGATGGAGCATCTCATCCGCGCCGCGCAAAACGGCAAGGAAGTGACGGTGGTTTTTGAGTTGATGGCGCGCTTTGACGAGGAAACCAACATCCGTTGGGCACACCGACTGCATGATGCGGGCGCGCATGTGGTCTATGGGGTATTCGGTTACAAGACGCACGCCAAGCTGTTGATGTGTGTGCGGCGCGAGGACGGGCGGCTAAAGCGCTATTGTCACATCGGTACCGGCAACTACCATCCGCGCACCTCGCGGCTGTACACCGACTTTGGGCTCATGACCGCCAACGAGGCGATCGGCCGCGATGTCGAGCGCATCTTTCACTCGATCACCGGTATGGGCACCGCCGGTGCGCTTACCCACCTGTGGCAGTCGCCCTTTACGCTACACCCGAACATCATCGCACGCATTCAAGCCGAAGCCAACGCCGCGCGCGCCGGGCGCAAGGCTCGTATCATCGCCAAGATGAACGCGCTGCTGGAGCCACGGGTGATTGCGGCGCTCTATGAAGCCTCGCAAGCGGGGGTGGAAATCGATTTGGTCGTTCGTGGTCCTTGCGCGCTGCGCCCCGGGGTGCCGGGTCTGTCGGAGCGCATCCGCGTGCGTTCGATTGTGGGACGCTTTTTGGAGCATCACCGGGTGTTTTATTTCTACGCCGATGGGCGGCAAGAAGTGTATCTCTCTAGCGCCGACTGGATGGACCGCAACTTTTTCCGCCGTGTGGAGGTAGCGGTGCCGGTGCTGGATGCGGCATTGAAGCGCCGGGTGTTGAAAGAAGGGCTGCGGGTGTATCTTCTGGACAACGCCCAGGCGTGGGAACTGGACAGCGAAGGGCGGTATCGCCTCAAACACGCGCGTGGGCGGCGGCGTGCCGCGCAGGAGGTGTTGTTGCGCGAACTGACTGAAAAACGTCATGGCTGAGCGTTGCGGCATGCTCGCCGCGGTCGATCTGGGCTCGAACAGTTTCCGCTTGGAAATCGGCCGCGTCGAAGGAGATTTGATTTTTCCTCACGACGACATCAAGGTGTCGGTGCGCCTGGCGGCCGGCTTGAACGCGGCCAAATGGCTCGATGCCGCGGCGATGACCCGCGGCTGGCAGGCGCTGGCGCAGTTTGCGGAACGGTTGCGCGGCTTTGCCCCGGAATGTGTGCGAGCGGTAGCGACGAACACGCTGCGGGTAGCCAAAAACGCCGACATCTTCATCGCGCAGGGCGAGCAGATCCTCGGGTTTTCCATCGAGGTGATCGCCGGGCGGGAGGAAGCGCGCCTCATTTACCTCGGGGTGGCGCATAGCGTCGGTAACCCGCATCGCCAGAACCTGGTGTTCGACATCGGTGGTGGCTCCACCGAGTTCATCATCGGCCACGGCTTTACGCCGCAGTGGCTGGAAAGCCTGTACATGGGCTGCGTGGGCTATACGAAGCGCTTTTTTCCCGATGGCGAGGCGACCGAAAAGCGTTTTACTTCGGCCTATATGGCGGCGCGCGAGGAGCTCGAGGCAATCGCCAGCTCCTATCGGCGCATCGGCTGGGAGCAGGTGTTTGTCTCCAGTGGCAGTGCGCGCGCGCTTTCCGAGGTGGCGGCGGGTTTGGGTCTGACCGACGGCACGATCACCTTGCCGGCGCTACAGGCGCTGCGGCAGGTGGTGTTAGACGCGAAAACCCCGGCGCGACTGATGAAGCTTCCTGGCATGCGCGCCGATCGCGCCGACGTATTTGCCGCCGGTCTGGCGATCATGCTCGCCTCGTTCGAGGCGCTCGGCTTGACGGCGGCGCAGTACGCGGAAGGAGCGATGCGGCTGGGGGTGCTCTATGACCTACTCGGGCGGCAGCACGACGATGATGTGCGCGAGCGCACGGTGGCACGCTTCATGGAGCGCTTCGGGGTGGATGCCGAACAGGCAGCGCGCGTGGAACGCACCGCGCTGGCGCTGGTCGAAGCGTTGTCGCCGCAATGGCAAGACCCGCACGCACCGCTGCGGCGATTGCTTACTTGGGCGGCACGGTTGCACGAGATCGGGTTGTTCGTCGCGCACAGCAGCTACCATAAGCACGGGGCGTATATCTTGGCGCAGGCCGACATGCCGGGGTTTTCGCGTTCGGATCAGGCGCGGTTGGCGCGGCTGGTATTGGGACACCGCGGCAAGCTCGCGCGCCTGGACGCGTTGCCGCGTGAGACTCCGGAATGGGACGCGCTCTTTGCCCTGCGCATCGCGGTAATACTGCACCGCTCGCGCCGCGCCGAAGGGTTACCGGCCGTTACCGCCACCCGGCACGGCGCGGGTTATGCGCTGCATCTGCCGCCCGATTTCGTGCTGCGCTTTCCGCTCACCGCCGCGGCGCTCGAACACGAGGTAGCGCAGTGGCAGCTGACCGGCAAGCCGTTGCGGTTGGAATATCAGGGTTGAACGAAAGCTCCGAATGTTTTGTTTGTAAGTGTAAGTGATTGAAATCGATGAAACTTCAGTTCTTGCCAAACCGTCGCCATCATCTCAACCACTGGGCAGGGGCGCTTCTGACAGTGCTGTTTCTGGCCCTGCCGGCATGGGCCAATCCCGTTTACGAAGAGCTCCTTGCTGCCTTGCGCGTTGAGGACAGCGCCGCAATCGCGGCACTGGTGCAACGCGGGCTCGATCCCAACGTCACCGACCCCAACGGGCAGCCGCTGCTTTACTGGGCGGCGGCGCGTGGCGACGCGGCGCTGGTGGCGCTGTTGTTGCGCCACGGCGCTTCGCCCAATCGGCGCAACTTGGCGGGTGAAACGCCGCTGATGGCCGCGGCGTTGCACGGAAACGAACGCGTGCTGGAGCAGCTGTTGGCGGTGGGGGCGATCGCCGACCACGACGGCTGGAATCCGCTCCTATACGCTGCGATGCAGGGGCACGAGGGGGTTGTGGCGCGCTTGCTCGCGCAGGGCGTTTCGCCCCATGCCTTTGCCCCCAACGGCATGACGGCGCTGATGTGGGCGGCGCGCAACGGGCACCTAGCGGTGGTGGAGCGGCTGCTGCGCGCCGGGGCCGATACCGAAGCACGGGACGAACACGGACGTACGGCGGTGACCGTGGCGCTTCGCCACGGTCAAACGCAGGTGGCGGAGCGGATCGAGCAACATCGCCGTGCCCGCGGTTTGCCGCCGACCGAATTGGTGCTCGAACTTGAAGAATGACCTTCAGAACCGAACCGCAGAGGGGATGGACCTTTCTTGATGTTCCCGCGTATGCCATCACGCGAATAGGCTCTGAGAAGGAGGGGACGACATGAGCAAAGAAAACTTCTGCACACAGCGCTGGCAGGAGCATTACCCGCGCTGGCGCGCTTGGCGCCATCATCTGCATCAGCATCCGGAACTGGCGTTCGACGAACAGGCCACTGCCGAATTCGTCGCCGCGACGTTACGCAGCTTTGGGCTGACCCCGCAAACCGGCTGGGCCAAGACGGGGGTAGTGGCGGTGCTCGATGGTCAACGTGGCCCCGGACGCACGGTGATGCTGCGCGCCGACATGGACGCGCTGCCGATCGAAGAGGCTAATACCTTTGCCCACCGTTCGCGCCATCCCGGTCGCATGCACGCGTGCGGCCACGACGGGCACACGGCGATGTTGCTCGCCGCCGCCGAGGTGCTGGCACAAAACCCCAACTTCGCCGGCCGGGTGGTGTTCGTGTTCCAACCGGCAGAGGAGGGTGGAGCGGGCGCGCGGGTGATGGTGGGGGAGGGGTTGCTGGATGCCTTTGCCATCGACGAGTGTTACGCGCTACACAACTGGCCGGGATTGCCGGTGGGAACGTTTGCCGTGCATTCCGGACCGGTGATGGCCGGTACCTTGAGTTTCGATCTGCAGTTCCTTGGGCAAGGCACGCACGCGGCGATGCCGCATCTGGGCCAAGACGTAATTCTGGCGGCCAGCCAGTTCGTGACGCTGGCGCAAAGCGTGGTGAGCCGTGCTATAGCGCCGACCGACGCTGCGGTGGTGTCGATGACGCGCTTTCATGCCGGCAGCGCCTACAACGTGCTGCCCGAGGAAGCGACGCTTGCCGGAACGGTGCGCGCGCTCGACCCCGCTGTGCTGGCCTTTGTGCGGCAACGCCTCGAGACGCTCGCCGATGGCCTGGCGGCGGGACAGGGGGTGCGGGCGCGCTTTGCCTGGCACGACGGCTATCCGCCAACGATCAACGACGCGCGCGCCGCCGAGTATGCGGTCGCTGCGGCCGCTTCAGTGGTTGGGGAAGCAGCGGTGCGCCGCGATCTCCCCCCGTCGATGGGCGCGGAAGATTTCGCGTATTTCCTGCAGCAACGCCCCGGTGCGTATGTGTGGATCGGAAACGGCCCCGGGGAAGGTGGGTGCGTTTTACATAACGCACATTACGACTTCAATGACGACATCTTGCCGTTGGGGGTGGCATTTTGGTGCGCTTTGGTCAAGCAGCGATGTACGGCCTGAGTACCCGGACGCTTTGGCGGCTGCGCGAAAGCTGGGCGCTGCTGGCGGCGATCGCACTGGCGGTGTCGTGTGTGGCAAGCCTGACGTGGCTGCAGTCTCGCCTGGAGCGCGCCTTGGTGGCCGAGGCGGGCAGCTGGCTAGGCGGCGATCTGCAAGTGGCCTCCCCTCGGCCTTTGGTTGAGGCACGACAGCGCTGGCGAACCCAACGCACCGACCTCGCGTTTGCCGAATCGGTGGTCACGACGACCGTGCTGCGGTTCGGTGAGGAGACGCAACTCGTTTCACTGCGCGCGATTTCCGAATCCTACCCATTGCGCGGCCGCATCGAGCTGGCACCAGGGGGAGAAGCGCTCGACGAGGCGGGGATCTGGGTGGATGCGCGGTTGGCGCATACCTGGGGGTTGCAGCCGGGCGATACGGTGGCGGTGGGACGATTGACGCTCACGGTGCGCGGGGTCGTGCTCGCCGCTCCGGAGCGGGGCGCGGATTTTTTGAGTTTTCTGCCCGAGGCGATGGTCCGGCTACCGGCGCTGCACGCCTCGGGATTGCTGGCTCCGGGCTCGCGCGCCTCGTACCGCTTGCACATTGCTGTTTCCGATCCAGGGAAAGTGCCGGAGGTACGCGCGCAGCTTGCGGCGCATCTGGCCCCCGGCGAGCGGCTTGTGGCGCTGGAGGAAAGCCAGCCGGCATTTGCCACGTTGATGCAGGAAACGGGGCGTTTTCTGCGTCTGGCGGCGCTGGCGGCGGTGGCGCTGGCGGTGGTGGCGGCAACGCTCGCGGCTCGCGCTGCGGCGCTGCGTTTGACGCCGCAAGTGGCGGTGTTGCGCTGTTTGGGCGCTTCCCGGCGACAGTTGTGGCGGCTGTACGGCGGTGGGATTGCGCTGCTCGGCGTGTTGGCCATCGCGCTGGGGCTTACCATTGGCGCTTTGGCGCAAGAGGGGCTTTCCCGCGTGATGGCGCAGGCAATCGGCGTGGCGCAATTGCCTGCGCCCGACGTCGGGAAGGCCGCATCGGCGGTGGCGCTGGGGGTGTTGATCGTGGCGGGGTTCGTATTGCCCTGGCTTTCTGCGGTGGTGCGCGTGCCGCCCACCCGCGTGTTGCGCCGCGACCAAGTGTTGCCGTGGCGCGGGCAGGGGATGTGGTTGCCGCTGGCGGGGCTAGCGGTATTGCTCGTGGCCACTGCGGGACAGTGGCGCTGGGGGCTGGCCGTGTTGGGGGTATTGCTGCTATTGCTCGCAGGCTTCGCCGCTCTTGCGGCCGCGCTGTTGCTGCTTAGCCACCGGCTGGTGGCTGCGGCTTCGGGGGCAACGCCGCTGCGCTTGACGCTGTTGGTGCTGGCGCGCCAGCCGTTTTCCACCGGCATGCAGGTCGCGGCGCTCGCCATCGGCCTGGCGGCATTGTGGCTGCTGGTGTTCATTCGCAGCGATCTCATCGAAGCGTGGCGGTTCAAGGTGCCGCCCGAGGCACCCGACCGCTTTGTGCTCAATGTCCTTCCCGAACAAACCGACGCGTTGGCGGCGCTATTTGCCGAGCACGGTGTCCCGCCCCCACGCTTTTGGCCGATCGTGCGTGCTCGGCTCGTGGCGATCAACGGGGCGCCAATTCCGCCGGAGCTGCTCACCCACCCGCGCGCCGAGCGGCTGGCGCAGCGTGAATTCAACAACACCTATTCCACGATGCTGCCCGAAGGCAACCGCATCGTCGCGGGGCGTTGGCACGGCGAGACGAATGAGACCGGCGTCGTCTCGGTCGAGGCTGGCCTGGCGCAGCTCTTTCGTTTGCAGGTAGGCGATACGGTCACGTTCTCGGTGGAAGGGGAAGAGGTGACAGCGCGCCTCGGCAGTATCCGAGCGCTGCGCTGGGAAAGCATGCAGCCAAACTTCTTTTTCATCGCTTCGCCCGATGTGCTGGTGCGCTTTCCCACGACGCTGATGGCGGCGTACCGTGCTCCCTCTGGGGCAGCGGGCGCGGCGCTGGAGCGAGCGTTGTACGCGGGGTTTCCCAACCTGACGGTGATCGATGTGGGCCGCATCCGCAGTGAGTTCGAGCGCGTCAGCGACCGCGTCGTCGCGCTGGTGCAAGCGCTGTTTGGGTATGCGCTGGTGGCCGGCGCGCTGGTGGTGGCGGTGGCCTGGGCAATGAGCGACGAGGCGCGGGGTCAGCGCGTGGCCCTTTTGCGCGCGCTGGGGATGCCGCAGGTAGCGCTACAAGCGCATCTGGTCAGCGAAGCGCTGATGATCGGGTTGCTGGCCTCTATGCTGTCGCTTGCCGCAGCGATCGCGGTCGGAAAGCTCGTTGCGCAGCAGTTCGGTCTGCCGGGCGAGTTCAACCTCATGGCCCCTACTGTGGCAGCGATTGCCACGGCGCTTGCGGTGGCCGTGTGGGGCAGCGTGCGCGGGCGCCGCCTCCTTGCCTCGCCGCCGATGGCGGTGTTGAAGGAGGGGTGAGGGATGACGGGCTGGTAAAATCGACAGATAAATGCAGGGCGACCCTCGTCAACGAGTGGTCGCACATTACACCGCTGTGTTTCATCACAAGGGCTTGCGAATTTGCTCACCCCCAGCCCCCACCCGCTGCAACCGCTCCCATTGCGGCAGCAGTTGCGCTTTTTCTGCTTCGAACGCTGCCAAGCGCTGCCGTTCCTGCTCGACCACCGCGGCCGGAGCGCGATCCACGAAGTTGGGGTTAGAAAGTTTCGCCTGCGCGCGGGCGATTTCGGCTTCCAGCTTTTGTAGCGCTTTTTGTAAGCGCGTCCGTTCGGCCTCGATGTCGATCGGCACAGCGAGCATCCATTGGGCCCCAGCCGCGACCGCCACCGGGGCGAAAGTGTCCTCCGGCAGCGCCGGCACCGCGTCGATGCGCTCGAGCCGCGCCAGCGCCTGCACGTAGGGACGGATCGCCTCGAGCATCGTCGCATCGCAACGGGCCACCTGAAGGAGCACCCGTTGTCCCGGCGGCAGGCCCATTTGCGTGCGCAGGCTGCGTACCGCGACGGTGATTTCCTTGAGCGCGTCCATGCGCTCTTGAGCGGCAGCCTCTAAGAGGGCGCCAACCTCGGGATAGGGCGCGAGCATGATCGAATCGGCAACCTTGCGCCCGGCGCGCGGCGCTACCGCCTGCCACAGCGCTTCGGTGATGAACGGAATGACCGGGTGCGCGAGCCGCAATGTCGCTTCGAGCACATCGAGCAACGTGGCACGGGTGGCGCGTTGTACCGCCGTATCGCCCGACTGCAGCTGCACTTTGGCCAGCTCCACGTACCAGTCGCAGTACTCGTCCCAGACGAACTCGTAAATCGTGCGCGCAAACAGGTCAAACCGGTAGGTGGCTAGATGCTGCAGCGCTTCTGCCACCGCGGCATCGAACCGCGCGCGGATCCAGCGATCGACGAACGAACGCGCCTCACAGGCATCGTCACCGGGGGTGTGTTCCTCGGTATTCATCAACACAAAGCGCGTCGCGTTCCACAGCTTGTTGCAGAAATTGCGGTAGCCCTCGCAGCGGTTGAGGTCGAACTTGATGTCGCGGCCGGGGCTAGCGAGTGAGGCAAAGGTAAAGCGCAGCGCGTCGGCCCCGAACGCCGGAATGCCGTTGGGAAACTCCTTGCGCGTGCGCGCGGCGATCGCTTCGGCCTGTTTGGGGTTCATCAGCCCGAAGGTGCGTTTTTGCACCAGTGCTTCGAGGTCGATGCCGTCAATGAGGTCAATCGGATCGAGCACGTTGCCCTTGGATTTGGACATCTTCTGGCCTTCGGCGTCGCGGATGAGCCCGTGCACGTAGACGTCGCGAAACGGCACTTTGCCGGTGAGGTGCGTGGTCATCATCACCATGCGCGCCACCCAGAAAAAGATGATGTCAAAGCCGGTCACCAGCACCGAGCTGGGCAGATACAGATCGAGCGCCGGGTTGGAGACGCGCGGGTACTCGGGCGTCCAGTCCAGCGTCGAGAAAGGCCACAGCGCCGAGGAGTACCAGGTGTCGAGCACGTCCGCGTCGCGCACCAGCGCCCCCGTATACCCGTCGGCGGCGGCGAGCGCCCGAGCTTCTGCCTCATCGTGCGCGACCCAAAAACGCGGCGCGTCTTTGCCTTCGTCTTCGGCTGCGTACCACGCCGGGATTTGGTGTCCCCACCACAGCTGCCGCGAAATGCACCAGTCCTGGATATTGACCAACCACTGGCGGTAAGTGTTGGTCCAGTTTTCCGGCACGAAGCGGATCTCGCCGTGATCCACCACCTCCAGCGCCTTTTGCGCCAGTGATTTGCCGTCTGGACCCGGTTTGGTGGTGGCCACGAACCACTGATCGGTCAGAAGCGGCTCGAGCACCACCCCCGTACGGTCACCCCGCGGGATCATCGCACGGTGCGGTTTGACCTCGACGAGCAACCCCTGGTCGTTGAGCGCTTCGACCACCCGCTCGCGCGCCACGAAGCGATCCAGCCCGCGAAACAGCTCCGGCACGTTGTCGTTGAGGTGCGCGTCGGAACGCAGAATGTTGATCATCGGTAGCCCGTGCCGTTGCCCCACCGCGAAGTCGTTGAAGTCGTGCGCAGGCGTTACCTTCACGCAGCCGGTACCGAAGGCAGGATCGACGGCTTCATCGGCGATGATCGGGAGGCGGCGGTTAGCCAGCGGCAGCAGCACTTCCTTGCCGATGAGGTGACGATAGCGGTCGTCTTCGGGATGCACCATCACCGCGGTGTCGCCAAAAAGCGTCTCCGGGCGCGTGGTGGCCACCACCAGCCCCTCAAGGCCATTGATTGGACCGTCGGCGAAGGGGTAGCGGATGTACCAGAGGAACCCGTCTTCTTCCTCTGCGACAACCTCGAGGTCCGAGACGGCGGTTTTGAGCTTGGGGTCCCAATTGACCAGGCGCTTGCCGCGGTAGATCAGCCCTTCGCGATAAAGGCGCACGAAGGTTTGCGTCACGACGCGGCTCAGTCCCTCGTCCATGGTGAAGCGCTCGCGGCTCCAGTCGGCGGAAGAACCCAAACGCCGCATCTGTTGCGTGATCGTGCCGCCGGAGTATTCTTTCCACTGCCAGACTCGCTCGAGGAATTTCTCGCGCCCCAGCTCTTGGCGCGTCACCCCCTCCCGCTCCAACAGCCGCTCAACGACGATCTGCGTGGCGATGCCGGCGTGGTCGGTGCCCGGCTGCCACAGCACGTTATCGCCACTCATCCGCCGCCAGCGAATGAGCGTGTCCATGATCGTCTGGTTAAAGCCGTGCCCCATGTGCAACGTGCCGGTAACGTTGGGCGGAGGCATCAAGATACAGTAGGCGCGTTTTTTGTTGGGATCGAAACCGGCTTTGAAGTAGCCGCTGGCTTCCCAGTGTTGATACAGCGAGCGTTCGATCTTGGCGGGGTCAAAGCTTTTGTCGAGTTCCATCGCGTTGCCATCGAGCCGAAGCAAAGGGGGAATTATAACTAGAACCGCTCATGACGATTTTCTTGCCACCATGCCTGCACTTCTTGGCGCAAGCGATCGCGCAGCCGCACTTCGAACGCGGCAAGCTCCTGCCTGACGACGCTGTCGATCAGCGCCGAAAGTTCAGACCACGCCAGCGATCCTGCCGTCGGCGCAGCTGGCTTTTGGCGACCGCTGGCTGTTGGGGCTTGCGGCTCGACGGGGCTCGGGCGATGGGCGCAGAGGGATTCTGGCGTTCCCACGCCGAGGGATTTGGCCGCTGCATCTGGTGCCGTGTCGGGCGTTTTTGCAGGAATCTCGTTTTCCTCAATGCGTTCGGTCAGCACCGGCAACAGTTCCACCGGCACGGGGGGGGCAGAGGAAGGACGCTTGCCAGCCGGCGGCACCAGGGCCGCGCGGTCGAAATCGTCTGGAAATGAAGAGTAAGGTTCCCGAGTCATGCGCCGCCTCCTTCCTATACCGTGGACACCGAACACCCCGCGGCCTGATAGCGCCGCCATCGTTCGCGCGCCGGGGCTTTTTCGGCTTCGCTGCGACCGACCACCTCGAGGATCCACTCAGCCGCGGGCAACGATTCGAGCGGCGCGCGCGCGAGCTGCACCCAGACGGGTCGCGCCGGGGTAGGGCGCTCGTGAGGCAGCAACAATACGATCGGGGTTTCGGGTGCCAGCGCGTCGTCGCCAAACACCGCTGGAAGAAAAACCCCTGGCTGACTTTCCCACAGCAGCTTGTCGAGCGCAGCGCGCTGTGCCTCATCGGCGCAGCGCACCGCGATCCAGCGGCCGCTGCGGTAAGCGCGGGCGATCAGCGCCAGTGCCCGCGCCAGGGAATCGGCTTCATTGACGTAGAAGCGCACCTTCGGTAGCGTCATCGCTCGCGTACCGCTGGGCTGGCCGGTCGTTGGACTCGGATCGCGCAGCGCCAAGCCCTCACCCTTGCGACCCCGGGTCGGTCGTCTCGTCCGACCGCGGCGCGGCGGTGGCTTCGCCGTGGGCCAGTTGCCACAGCCACTGCGACAGCATCGGCACCGGACGGCCGGTGGCACCTTTTTTCTCGCCGCTTACCCATGCCGTGCCGGCGATGTCCAAATGCACCCAGGGGGTGTCGTTTTCGATGAAACGCGACAAAAACGCTGCGCCAATGATCGAACCGGCGCCGCGGTCGCTGGAGATATTGGCGACATCGGCAAAACGGCTCTTGAGGCCTTCCTGGTATTCTTCCCACAGCGGCAGTTGCCAGCCGCGATCAAACGCCCGTTCGCCAGCGGCAAGCAGCGCCGCGATGAGTGTCTCGTCGTTGCCGATCACGCCAGTGGCTTCTTTGCCAAGGGCAATGATCACGGCGCCAGTCAAGGTGGCGACATCGACGATGCAGCGCGGCTGATAGTGCCGCTGCACGTAGGTGAGCGCGTCACAAAGGATCAGGCGCCCTTCGGCGTCGGTGTTGAGAATCTCCACCGTCTTGCCCGACATCGTCGTGACCACGTCGCCGGCGCGGGTGGCCGCACTACCGGGCATGTTTTCCGTGGCGGGAATCACCGCGACCACATCGAGCGGCAGCTGCAGCCGCGCCACGACCTCCATTGTGCCCAGCACCGCCGCCGCACCGGCCATGTCGAACTTCATCTCGTCCAACTGCGCCGCGGGCTTGAGGCAGATACCGCCGCTGTCGAAGGTAATGCCTTTGCCCACCAGCGCGATCGGGCGCCGTTCCGCTTTTTTGGCGGCAGTACCACGGTATTCGAGCACGATGATCTTAGGCGGCCGTTTGGCGCCTGCGGCGACCGCCAGAAAGGCCCCCATGCCGAGTTTTTCCGCGTCCTTGCGCTCCAGTACCCGGCACTTGAGCCCGTATGCGCCGGCGATTTCCTCGGCGGAGGCGGCCAAATACTCGGGCGTGCAGACGTTGGGAGGCAGATCCGCCAGTTGCCGCGCCCGGCGCATTCCCGCGGCGATGGCCTGGCCGCGTTCGATCGCCGCTTGCAGTTCAGCAGCTCGCTCTTGCTCCTCGGCGGCGACCACCAGGGCCACCGCTTCGGCACCGCGCGGCGCATTGACTTTAGCTTTGTTCTCGCCCAGCGTGGCGTCGTAGCGATAGGTGGCGTTTTCTAGCGCCATGGACAGATACTGCACCGCGTCGGCGCGCGTCATGCCCGGGACATCGACCATCGCCAGCGCCACTGCCGCCGACCCCGTGGGGCCGGAAGCCAGCGCCTGCGCCGCCGCCTGTACCGCTTTGGCCCAGGCGCGGGCGGTAAACTTGGCGCGTGCGCCCAGACTGACGATCAGGACGCGCGGCGCGGCGATGCCCGGCAGGTCGGTGTAGCGAAACAACGCGCCCACGCTGTCGCGGTCGGGCTCTTCCTGCCACAAGCGCGCAAGTTTCTTGCGCGTGGCGTGATCGAGCGCGCGGGATAGCGCATCCTCTTCGTCGCTGAAGCGTCCCACCACCAGGGTAGAGGCGGCGATTTTTTCCGGGGCGTCGAAGCTTATGGTACATTGCATGGTGCCAAACTCCTTGGTTTTGAATGAGATGCGGTGGTTCGATCGATCGATTCTAACCGAGATCGGGCGCAATACAGCGCTCATTTTTTTCGCCCTGACCGTGGTGCTGGCGACACTCACCGCGGTGCGACTCCTGGCACGCGCCAGCGGCGGCGAGCTACCAGCCGATCTGCTGTGGCCATACTTTTTCTGGGCGATGGTCGATCAAATGACGCTCTTGGGGGTATTGGCTTCTTTCGCTGCCGCCTTATTGACCCTGCAGCGCTGGGTGCGCGATCAGGAATGGGTGGTGTGGCGTTCCTTGGGCGTTTCGCGTCTGCGGTTGGGTCTGCCGCTCATGGCCTACGCGCTACTTGTCGCGATCCTGGTGCTGTGGCTCAAAGGCTGGGCGTCACCGTACGCCGAGACGCGCAAAGACCTACTCAAAGCGCAGGCACAGGCGCGCGACGAAACGCAAACGATCGTCCCCGGGATCTTTCGGGATTCCAACGATGGTCGGCGTTCGATCTTCGTGCTGCCAGCCGATAGCGGCGTGCGCCAGGTGTTTCTGCGTCAGTGGCAAGGCGATCGTCAGGTCGTGGTGCTCGCGCATAGCGCCCGAATCGTCGAGCGCGACGACGGTCGCTGGTTGCAATTGCACCAGGGCGCACGGTATCAAGAGGGCGAAGCGCCGCTGGCGTGGCACCTCGAGCGCTTTGTCGAGCAATCGTTGTGGATCGCCTCGCCCGAGATCCCCGCCCCCTTGCAGCGCCGGCGTGCCGGTCCGCTGCCTGAGGTATGGGCCGATCGCGCGCACGATCGCAGCGCCGCCGCCGAATTGGTAGCGCGACTGGGATACTTTTTCGTGCCGATCGTGCTGATCGCTGGTTTCGCTTTGCCCTTGGCCGAATCCGAACCTCGTTCGCTGCGTGGCGCATTGTTGGGGCTGGCGTTACTGGTGTTTTTGCTGTACTTCAATTTGCTGTCGGTCGCGCATTCGCTGGCGCTTAAGGGCACGCTCGAGTGGCCCGTGGCGCTGGCCATACCGCCCCTGGCGATGGTCGTTTTGGCGCTGGGGGTGTTGATCTGGCGCTATCGCCGCTTGCCATAGGGCAGAGAGGCTGAGCCAATGAAGACATACGCGATGCCCGTTTTATGGCGCTGGTTGCCGTGGGGGGTGCTGCGTTGGAGTGCCCTGGTGTTTTTGACGCTTGCCGGCGTGGTGTTTGTGTTCGACGTAATCGATGCGATCGATCGCTTTGCCGATTCCCGCTGGGGCGTGCGCAACACCTTGTATTACCTCGCACTTTTGCAGCCCGGGCGCTGGTATGAAATCGCCCCCATTGCTTTTTTGATCGGCGCGTTGGCGTTTTTGGGACAGTTGGCGCGCCACGCCGAACTGATGGTTTTGCGCACCTCCGGCTTGTCGCCCTGGCAATTGTGGCGCTATGTCGCGACGGCGGGGTTGGTGGTTGCCGGTTTGACCATGGCAGTGGGAGAGTGGCTGATGCCGCAAAGCGAATACGCGGCGCGCACCCTCAGTGCCCGGCTTCGCCCTGAAGGGAAATCGCCGGGACTGTGGGTGCGCGATGGCACGAATTTCGTCAACATTACCGCGGTAACCCCGGACGGGCGACTCGGGGGGGTGTGGATCTACCGGCTCGATGAGGCGCATGAACTGCAAGCGATCGCGGCGGCCCGCTCCGGTTTTTATGATGCCACTCAAAAGGTGTGGATACTGGAGGAGGTCAGCGAGCGCCGCTTTACCCCCGAACGGATCGAGCTACAGGTTGAAGCCCGACGACGCTGGCACTCGGAGCTCATCCCCGAGACCTTGCAGGTGCTTTGGGTCGAGCCTCAGCGCATGACCCTGGCGGCGCTGCGTACCTACATCGATTTTTTGCGCCGCAATCTCACCGATGCTTCGCGCTATGAGGTGGCCTGGTGGCGCAAACTCACCTTGCCGCTGGCGTTTTTGACCTTGTCGGCACTAGCGCTGCCGTTCGTGTTACGGCACGGCCGAACGGTGGCACTGGGCACCCAGATCTTTGCCGGCACGATGCTGGGAGTGGGTTATTACCTCGCCAATCAAACCAGTGCCCATCTGGGGGCGCTGCAGCTGTTACCGCCAATGGCCGTGGCATTGCTACCCACAGGGGTTTTCCTGGTGCTGGCGGCGCTAATGTGGCGCTGGAGCGAACGGCGATGAAACGCCCTACAGCAAGTCTAGCGGCAGCTAAGGGCAGCAAGAAACGACTCACGTGAAAAGCCCCGCCGGGGCGGGGCTTTGTTTGCCGTTGCGATCCGACGCGCTTGCCGCGCAAGGCCACCAACGATTAGCCCTTGCGCCAAGTGCCAACGAACGGCATCAGGATTCTTTCTTGCCCAGGCGTTTGGCGAGCTTGGCGCCGACCAGCTCCTTGATGCGTGCCGCTTTACCCGCACGGTCGCGCAGATAGTAGAGTTTGGCGCGGCGCACGTCGCCGTAGCGCACCACCGTGATCGATTCGATGAGCGGCGAGTAGAGCTGGAAGGTACGCTCCACGCCCACGCCCGAGGAAATCTTGCGCACGATGAATGAGGAATTCAGGCCACGATTGCGCTTGGCGATCACGATGCCTTCGAAGTTCTGCACGCGCGTGCGGTTGCCTTCCACCACCCGCACCGCCACGTTGACCGTATCGCCAGCGCGAAAGTCGGGGATGGTTTTGCCTTCGGTCAAACGCGCGATTTCTTCTTGCTCCAATTGTTGCAACAGGTTCATGACAGCTCCTTTCAACGTCGTGCCCAGAGCAACCCGAAGGTTGGTGGCGCAGTGAAAAAGTACATTTTATCATGAATCATCACACAGTAGATCGGGGCGGCGCTGCTGGGTACGGGCCAGCGCCATTTCTCGCCGCCAGCGCGCGATTGCGGCGTGATCGCCCGAAAGTAGTACCTCCGGTACCCGTAGACCTTCGAACACTTCGGGGCGGGTGTAGTGAGGGTGATCGAGAAGACTGGCTTCGAAGGAATCCTCACGGGGGGACGCGGCATCGCCCAGTGCTCCGGGCAGCAGCCGCACCACCGCGTCGATTACCGCCAGCGCGGCAATCTCCCCCCCGGAAAGCACGAAGTCACCCAGCGACAATTCTTCATCGACTTCGAGTTCGATCACCCGCTCGTCGATGCCCTCGTAACGACCGCACACCAGGGTAAAAGCCGGCAGACGCGACAGCGCTCGCGCCTTCGGCTGACGGAACGGCTCCCCCTGCGGGGAGAGGTAGATCACCGGCCCAGCGCTACCCAGCACCTCGCGTTGAGCATTTTTGGCCGCGCGGATCGCAGCGATCAGTGGCTCGGGACGCATCACCATGCCCGGTCCGCCGCCGTAGGGACGATCGTCGACCTGACGGTGCGGTAGCGGCGAGTAATCGCGCGGATTGAAGATCGGCAGGGAAAACAACCCGCGCGCGAAGGCACGACCCGTCACGCCGAAGCGGGTGACGACGTCGAAGATTGGCGGGAAAATCGAAACGACCGCGATCTGCGGCATTACCAATCTGGCGACCAATTGGAGACGATACGCCGTGCCGCCAGATCCACCTCAGGCACGATCGCGGCGACAAAAGGAATGAGACGCTCTTTGTCCCCCTCTACGACGACGAGCACATCATGCGCCCCCCCGGCGATCAGTTCGCGCACTGTGCCCAGCGGCTCGCCGCCGGGGGTCAAGACACGACAACCGATGAGGTCGCCCCAGTAGTACTCGTCTTCGTCGGGTTCGGGCAAGGCTTCACGCGGCGCCCCGAAGTACCAGCCGCGCAAGCTTTCGGCAGCCGTGCGGTCATCGATGCCAACGAACTTGACAATCCAGCCGCGCGCGTGCGGCTCCAGCGCCTCGAGTTCCAGCGCACGCCATTGTTCTAGCGGCGCCTGCGGCTGCGGCGACACCCACCACTGTGACATCTCTTCCCATGTCCATGGGTCATCACCAAAGGGCTGCAAACGCAGCCAGCCGCGGATGGCGTACGGAGAGGTCAGCTTACCAAGAACGACGACGTCGCTCATCCACGGCGAGCGGATTTGACCAACCGCGCCACGGTTTCGGACATCTGCGCGCCTTTAGACAGCCAGTAATCGACGCGCTCCAGATTGATCGACAACGGCTTTTCATTGGCCGCAGCGATCGGGTTATAGTACCCCAGCCGCTCGATGAAACGGCCATCGCGACGATTGTGCGAGTCCGTCACCACGACGCTATAAAACGGGCGCTTTTTGGCGCCACCACGGGAAAGACGAATGACCACCATCTTTGTCGGTTCCTCAAAGGGTTGCGTTGCAAAGTCGCGAATTATAGCGGAAAAACGCCTACCTCAAGCAGGCAGGGGCAAAAACTGCGGCGGCTGGCCCCGGGCAAAGGCGATCGCAGCGCCCTCATGGCCCTGCGTTTTGGTCACTGCCGCTTCTGCACGCGCCAGCAGCGCTTCTCGTGAGTCCTGTTGTCCTTCCCACGCGGCAATGCCAATGTGCAGCATGATGCCTTCCTTTTGTGAATCCAGATACAATCGCCGCGCCAACCGAACCAAGCCATCATCGTCCGTATCTGGGCACAGGATGAGGAAACGGTGGCGGTCCCATCGCACCAGCACATCGGACAAACGCAGGCGTTGCGCCAAACTTTTTGCTAAATCAAGACTTTTGTCTTTATCCGAGACCTGCAACAGCAGCACACCAAACCCCTTACCGTAGCGCTGCGCCCCGGCGCATTCCTGGAACAAACGCATTTGGCCAAAACGGCGATTCGGCAGATTCGACTGCGGATCGATCAGTCCATGGGCTTGCTCTGGCGCCGAAGGATGAAAAAGGAGGGGTTGACGTTCCAATCGGGCGATGCGCACACCCGCCTCGACCCGCGCCGCAAGCAATTTCGCGTCGAGCGGTTTGACCAGGTAGTCATCAGCTCCCAGGGCAAACGCTTGCACGAGCGATTCCATCGATTGCCGCACGGTGACCACGATAATGTAAAGGTAATCCCGCCCCTTGTCGCTTCGTATCCTGGCAATGAGGTCAAAACCGCTTTTGTCTGGCATCACCAAGTCGGTCAGCAGCACCTCCGGTTCCGCTTCGGCAAGCAACGGCAGTGCCTCATCAACGCTTGCCGCGACCCACACCTGATGCCCCTGTTTTTCTAGCACGCGCTCGAACATGCGTCGTGCCGCCGGGTCATCTTCGACGATGAGAATTCGACCCGGCGTTCTTGCCACATCGCTCATCGTAGAGGCCTCAGCAGTGACAACTGCCAAGGTCGAGGTCTGCGTTTCTGCGCAGGGAAGTTGTTTTTCCAAGCGCGGCAGCGACAGAACCCCGCTCCACTGCCTCCAAGCGTGATGCACCTCAGCCGTCAAAGCCGACAGATCGGTGATTCCCCACGCCGTCAGCCATTCGGAATAACGCTGTAGCGTTTCCGTGGCATTTTCTTTCTCACACAACAAGGCATCGCCGATCGCATGCGCCGTTGCCAATACCTGTGTCAGTCGTTCGACACGACTGCCCGCCGGGAATGACCAATCGGCAGAGGGCAGAGCATACCAGCGCACCGCATCTTGAAAGAGCTTCGGCATTCCCCAGTCGGCGAGCATTGCCGCACTGAGCTCCCAACGGTCGAAACCAAAACGTGCGCGATCGCGCTCGGCCAGCGCCGCAGCTTGTTCCGGGGTCAATGCCTTGACCGGATCGCATTGCTGCGGAAACAGATACGCCAATGCCAGCGTGCCGATGTCCCCGACCAGCCCGAGGGTGAACAGTTCGGCCGCCGGTGCCACGCGCACGATCGCGCCGAGCACTTGCGCCGCGCACGCTTGCGCCAAAGAACGCGACCAAAACAGCAGGCAATCGAAACGCTCGCACGCGCGTTCCCGATAGGTATCGATGAGCGCAAACGCCAGCACCAGGTTGCGCACCACCGGCAAACCCAGCAGCATCAGCACTTCGGGAGTGATCGCCGCGATCGGTCGCGTTTGTCCGTAAGCGGGGGAATTGACCAGGCGCAACAATCGCCCGGAAAGCACGGGGTCGGTTTTGATCAGCTGCGTGATCACATTGAGCTGGACGTCGTCGCGCGCCAGCTTGTCGAGCAGCGCCTGCGCCGCGGGAGATGGCCCGGGAAGACGCTGCGAAGTTTTGAGCAACTGAAATTGCAACGCGTCGATCACAGTGATATTTCCTCGTGTGCTTCTTCGTCTTGGTAAGCATTCTTGATCGCCATCACTTCGTCCCACGCTTCGACAAACACCTGCACCAATGCAGGATCGAAATGCCGACCGGACTGCTCAAGCAAGAACGAGCGCGCTCTTTCCACTGGCCAGGCGGGTTTGTAGGGGCGCGCCGAAGTCAGCGCATCGAATACGTCCGCTACGGCGACGATGCGCCCGGGGAGCGGGATCTCTTCCCCGCGCAAACCGCGCGGGTAGCCACTGCCATCGAATTTTTCATGGTGCGTCCAGGCGATTGTGGCGGCAAGCTGCAGTAGCGGCGAATCCGAGCCGCTCAGGATCTGGTAGCCATATTCGGCGTGGCGTTTCATCACCACGAATTCTTCATCGGTGAGTTTGCCAGGTTTGAGCAGAATATGGTCGGGGATCGCCACTTTGCCCACATCGTGCATCGGACTGGCTTCGTAAATGAGGTCGCATTCTTCGCGCGGCAGACCGATCCGTTCGGCAATCAGCCGCGAATACAGCGACATGCGCACGATGTGCGCGCCGGTTTCCGGGTCACGAAACTCCGCCGCTTTGGTCAGCCGCACGATGGTTTCGCGCTCGCGTTCGCGCAACGCCCGCGTCGCTTTGGCGACTTCTTCCGCCAACCATGCTGCCCGATCCTTGAGCTTGCGTTCGGCATCGACCAAGGCAAGCTGGTTGCGCACCCGCATCGTCAGCTCGATCCGATCGATCGGCTTGTTGAGAAAATCCCGAGCTCCCAACTCCAGGGCTTGGTAACGCACCTGTCGCTCCGTGTCGGCAGTGATCATGATCACTGCCACATCGTGGTGCTCTGGCATTGCCAAAAGCCGCTGCAGGAACGTCAGTCCGTCGAGCTGCGGCATCATGTAGTCCAGCAGCACCAAGTCGGGGCGATGTTCTTCGCACCATGCCAGTGCGAGCTGGGGGTCTTCCAACGCCACGACCTCGACTTCGGGGATTTTTGCCAGTAACCGCTCCAGTAGCGCCAGATTGACGGCGTTGTCGTCTACGGCCAGAACCAGGGCCATCGCGTTAGTCTCCGCTGTGCGTCGCAGCGTAGAATGCCGCAACGAGTACTTCTTTTTTTACCAGTAATTCCGCTGGCACTTGCCCCCTCTGCGCCGCTTGCTCGAGCTCCGCGGCCCAACGCGATAGGGCCAATGCCCCGACGTTGGCCGCGGAACCCTTGAGTTCATGCGCCGCGGCTTTGAGCGCTGGCAGCGAACCTTGCGCCGCAGCAGCGTCGATTTTGGCAAGGATGCCCGGCAGCGTCTCGGCAAAAAGTGCCAGGATCTCTGCGGCCAGCTCGTCGTCGCCACCGGTGGCGGCCTCGAGCACCGCGCGATCGATCGCGGGAGGTCCTTCGCCGTTTGACGCTTGCGTCTGCGTCGCTTCGGCGGATGGAATAGAGGCTGGTTCGGCGGGGAACCATTTTTTCACCACCGCGTCGATGCGCTCACGCGTCACCGGTTTGCTCAGATAATCGTCCATCCCGGCCGCCAAACATTTTTCGCGGTCGCCCTCCAGCGCGTTTGCGGTCATCGCGATGATGAGGCTACGGGGCCGACCCAATTCTCGTTCCTGCCGCCGGATCTGGGCGGTAGTGGTAAAACCGTCCATCACCGGCATTTGCACGTCCATCAGCACCAAATCGTATTCCCCCGCTTGCCATTTTTCCAAGGCTTCCTGCCCATGGTTGGCGATGTCGACGCGGTGGTCCAGCTTTTGTAACATCGCCACCGCGACGCGCTGATTGACGGGGTTGTCTTCGGCAAGCAGGATGCGAAGCGATCGTAACCGACCTGCGGACAGCGCTGCCGCGTGCTTGCGCTCGGATTCGTCACTCGATACCGGATCCGACGTCGAGTTCTTCTCAACAACAGCCAGACCCGTTCGGGTCAGCATGTCATACAACTGCGACTGCGACAGCGGTGGTTGCAAGACCTCGGTAGCACCGCGCTGCAACCAGAATTGACGCAACGACGCTCCGGTCTGAGCAAGCGCCACCACCCAGGGAGTGCGGTTTTCTTGGCAGCGTCGCAAAACCGATTCCAGTAACCCCTCTTCCAGGGGCAGAACCAACATCACCACTTGCGGTCGAGGCACGCGACCCCAGCTTTCCTCAAATGCGCTCAAGTTATCGACAAAGCGCAGCGGTACTGACCACTGCGCCAGTAAGCGCTGCAGGGTCAAAGTCAGCGTTTCGCGCTTACCCACGAGCAGCAACGGCCGCTCGCCCCACGTCGAAAGGGAATGAGCCTCGCCGGCTGTTTGTAAGGCAGGAATGAGCGGGATGATGAACCAGAATGTGCTGCCTTGACCGACGGTACTTTCCACCCCGATCGTGCCGCCCATGGCCTCGACCAGTTTTTTGCACAGCGCCAGCCCCAGCCCGGTGCCGCCGTATTTGCGTGTCACCGAGGCGTCGGCTTGCGAAAACGGTTTGAACAGCCGCGACATTCCTTCAGGGCTGATCCCCGGACCGGTGTCGCGCACCGCAAAACGCACCGCTGGGCTGCCGTCGGAAAGCTGCGCTGACTCGGCGATAAGTTCGATTTCGCCGCGCTCGGTGAATTTTGCGGCGTTACCAAGAAGGTTGAGCAGCACCTGTCGCAAGCGCGTCGGATCGGCAAGGATCACCGGCGGCAATGCCGGATCGATACGGTCGGAAAGAATCACCGGTTTGTCGCCCAAGCGCGGCTGCGTCATGTTCAGGCACGTATCCGACAGCGTTGCCAGACGCACCGGCAGCGCCTCGAGCTCGATCATGCCGGCTTCGATCTTGGAATAATCCAAAATGTCGTTAATGATCGCCAGCAGATGATCTGCCGATTCCTTGATTGTTCTCACGTAGCCGATCTGTTCGGCGTCGAGCGCCGTGTCCATCAGCAGATCGGCCATGCCGATCACCCCGTTCAACGGCGTGCGGATCTCGTGGCTCATCACCGCGAGAAACTCAGATTTGACGCGTGCCGTACGTTCGGCTTCCTCTTTGGCTAAGCGCAATTGCCGCTCCAGCTCTAGCTGCTTACTGATGTCGTCGAACACCGCCACCGAGGCGATGAGCTCACCGTCACGAAAAAGCGGCGCGCCGATCACCCGCACCGGAATGGGGTGACCGTTCTTGTGCCAGAACGTCTCGTGCGCACAGCGGTAGGTTTGTTTTTGCAAAAAGGCCAGGCGAATCGGACACGCTTCTTCCGGCAAAGGAGTCCCGTCGGCACGGTGGTGGTGAATGAGCTCGTGCAGGTTCTTGCCCAGCACCTCATCGGCTTTCCAGCCCAAAAGCGCTTCCGCCGCCTGGTTGAAAAAGGTGCAGCAGCCTTGCGCATCGAGGGTATAGACGCCTTCACCCAGGTTGTCGAGAATGGACTGCAGGTAAGCATTGTTGCGCTGCAACTGATCGCGCAACGCCTCAAGCTGTCGCTCACGTTCTTTGAGCTCGGAAATTTCGTGGAATATCGCCACATAGGTGCGCACCACGCCTTCAGAATCGGGCACTGCGATGATGGTCAGGAGCTCCGGATAGATCGTGCCGTCTTTCTTCCGGTTCCAGATTTCGCCTTGCCAGTGACCACGTTCCTTTAGTGCTCGCCACATCGCGTCATAAAACGTGCGGTCATGCCGACCGGAGGATAGAACACTGGGCGTTTTGCCCAACACTTCCTCCCGCGCGTAGCCTGTCACGGCGCTAAACGCCGGGTTGACGGCGGCGATGCGCTGCTGCGCGTCAGTGACGACGATGGCCATCGGCGACAATTCGAAAACCCGCGCGCTGATGCGCTGCGCTAGCGCCAGTTCCTTGACTTTTTGATGTTCGCGGCACGCGGTGAGTGCCATCACAAAGCGCTTCATTAACCGGCCAATTTCGGCCAACGCTGCTACCGGGTATGGCTCAGCGACCACCAACGCGAACGCGCCTTCTTCGCCCAGCGACCAAAGATGAACGTATCCCACCTCGGGCCATGCCCACGTCTGTGCCTCGAATACAGGGATGAGTGCGTTGCGATAGCGCGCGAGCACCGGCTGCCAATCGAAGCGCTTGGGGCGAGCGGCGATCGGACGGTCGGACGATTCATGTGGCACGATCAGCGCACAGGCCAACGGCGAAAGTTTGCTCATCGCCTTTTCCACCAGCCGCTCGCGCTCGCCAGCAAGATTGAGCGTTAACCCAACCTCGAGCGACCATTCGTAGAGCACCGGCCGCAGCTGGTTCAGCAGCACGGCGGTGGCATCGTTCGGAGAGGCTGTTGCAAAGCTCCGTTGTGCCGATGGGGTATTCATGATGAGTTCTGCAGGCGTGCGCAAGTCTACCAAGTGGCCAACACCGAGGTTTTGTTGCAAAACGCCAAGCGCGAACTCGGCGAACCCGACACTTCACCCAAAGTCAGCGCGCCAGCGCTGGGCACATCGTCTGGCACCAGGCGGTGAAGCTCCTCGGCAAACGCTTCGCCCAGAAATAGTACGCGCGAAATGCAATCGAACACCAATCGGCTGTGCACACCCAAACCGCCTAACTTACCGAGTTCGTCGGCTGCAGTAAGCAGCGAATCGAGGTTGCCGTGTAAAAGCATCAGCGTGCTGTTGGGGCGCACTGCGCCAACGCACACCAGCGACTGCCCTTCCACCTTGATGGGGTCGCGCACGATGAATTCATCTCCCGGGCGCAGCAGCCCCAACGGATAGGCTTTGGCAACCTCGAAAAAGTTTTCTGGGGTAATCGCCACGCCCACGTGCGGTTCGACCAAGCGGCGATAGACCACATAGGCCGGTTCCCAGTTGAGCGTGTGGATCACGTTGCCATCGGTTTCTGTAGCCTGCAGAATGAGGTCGGGGTAGAGCGGTTGCCATCCATGCCGAACGCCAAGCGAGGGGTTCGAGTTCAGAGGCAAGACGATCGCTTCGTTTTGATTCACGCCAGCGTTGCTGATCACACACGGACCTTGGGTCAGGCTGAGCGAACCGGCGCCACCGCCCAGAAAGGTTTTTCCTACCCCCAGCTCGTCATAAAGCGCCTCGATAACCGGCTGGATGTGCGGCGCCAAACCATCGAGAAGCACCAGATAGGCCCGGGCATCGGGAAGATCGCCCGGGATCTGGGGCGAAGCCGTCAGGGGCACGCGCGTCGATTTTCCCGTATTTTGCAACGCCACCAGAACGCCGCCGCGTTCGATGAGCTGGCGGCCGCCGATCGCCCGGGGAAAGATTCCCCCTACCACCGTTAGCGTCTGTGCCCGCGCCCATGCGTCGAGTTCGGGGATCGACCAGCCGGCTTCAGCGAGAAACAGCAACAGCGTGGTGTCGGCGCAAGCGAGTTCTTTTGCCTGGCGATCGAGCAGACTGACATTAGGTTCGGGCAGCACGCGCACGCGCATGGGAAGATTCCCCTGAAAGTAAGGGTCTTGGTTGCATTATATAATGCCAAGAAAGATTGAGCGATAACAATACATGTTCGAATCCCAACAAACTATTTGCCGCCGGCGATTTTTCGTCACTTTCTCTGGGCTTGCGCTCATGGTAACTGCCTGTAGCCGCACAGAGCAAGCCCCGGAACCTCGGCGCTTGCTGTGGGACGATCTGCGCCCGGCCGATTACGAGCTTCCCGACCTGCTGGCGCAACTGGATGTGCGCACGTTGAGTGACGATTCTCGGGAGGCGCAAACCTTATGGCAGCAGTTGCGGCAGGAGTGGGCCAAAGCGCCGGTTGTCGCGGCGCTGGAAGGGGCGTACGTGCGGCTGGGAGGGTTTGTCGTGCCACTGCGTCAGGACGGCGCGCGGGTGCAGGAGTTCCTGCTCGTGCCCTATTACGGCGCGTGCATTCATACGCCGCCGCCTCCGGCCAATCAGGTGGTGCATGTGGTGCTCTCCGGCCAGGGGGAATCGCTTCAAACTTTCGATGCGGTGTGGGTGACAGGGCGGTTGCGAATCGCTCGCTTGACCCACGATCTCGCGGATGCCGGCTATCGAATCGATGCTGAGCGCATCGAGCGGTTTTAAACGGCTTTTGCTCGATGATCGATCCCTTGCGGAACAAAATGTAAGTTCTGGCGATCCCTGCCCTGGCTAAACGCAATCTTGTTGCATATATAGCTGGATTGTGCTAAATTATTCTGCGTCATGATCCCTGTGCCCCAACGATGAGCGAAACGGCAGTAGTTTGTGAGCAAGCGTGCCTGCAATGGGGATTGCGTCTGCCAGATCTGCGCGTCGCTTCGGGAGAGCGGCTTTTCGTGCGTGGGCGCAGCGGCAGCGGCAAGTCGTCGTTGCTGCGCCTCATCGCTGGGCTAGAGCGACCCGTGCGGGGAACGGTAACCACGCTGGGTTTGGCCGTCGGGCGCGCAAAGAGCGCCGAGCTTCAACGCCTGCGCGCCGAGCGCATCGGCTTTGTGTTTCAGACGTTCAACCTGGTGCCTTACCTCAGCGCTTGGGACAACGTCCTGGTGCCCGGTGTGTTGTCGGCCAAACGGCGGGAACGGGCGCGTGCGCAAGGGCAGGGAAGCGAAGCCAAGGCCGCAGAAATGCTTTTGGAAGCGTTGGGAGTCCCACCTTCGCGTTGGCACGCCAAACCGGCGCAATTGAGCGTCGGCGAACAGCAGCGGGTGGCACTGGCGCGAGCGTTTTTCGGTCAGCCCGAGCTGATCTTGGCCGATGAGCCCACATCTGCGCTCGATACCGTGTCGGCAGAGGCGTTTTTGACGCTTCTGGAGGCGTTGTGGCAACAAACGCGCCCCACCATCGTGTTTGTCAGTCACGATCCGCGTTGGGAAGCGTGCTTTGACCGCACGCTGGTGTTGGGGGAGGGGCAGGCATGAATCCAAACCTCTGGCGCTGGGCGGCGGCCAGTTTGCGCCATCGCGCCGCGGGATTCGGGCTTTTGGTGCTGCTTCTGGCGCTGGCGAGCGCCGCACTGATGAGCGTGGAGTTGCTGCGGCAGGAAGCGCGCGCCGGTTTTGCTCGAGCTGCCGGCAGTGTGGATCTTATCATCGGCCCACGCAGTGGTGCGATCGAATTGCTGTTGCAAGGGGTGTTTTTCCACGGTCAGCCGCGCTTTACGCTTTCTGAACCTCTGGCCGCAGAGATTGCCGAACTGGAACCGGTCGCCTGGACCGTGCCCGTGGCGCTGGGGGACAACGTTCGCGGCCAGCCGGTGGTCGGCACGACGGCGGCGTTTTTTCAGCACTTCGGTTACCGCGATCGGCCCGGGTTGAGGCTGGCGCAAGGGCGCGTGTTTACTGATGGCGCAGCGGCGCATGAAGCGGTGGTCGGCGCGCAAGCGGCGGTGCGGTTTGGTCTAGCCGTTGGCGATACGCTCGTGTTGGCGCACGGGGTGGCGATGGGTCCGGGGCTAGAGCATGATCGAGCACCATTTCGCGTCGTTGGGATCTTGGCGCCTACAGGACTTCCGGTCGATCGCGCCGTGTTCGTGCCCATCGCGGCGCTGGCGGCGATTCACGGTTATGGCCACGCGGAGGAACCCGTTCCTCGCCAGGAACACCTTGCTCACCATCCGCCTTTCGATGAAGCGCAGCACCGACATGAGCCCCCACCGCCCACCCACGCGGACGAAGCGCACCATGAGCACAGCGAGCCCAATCTTTTGCTGGTGGGTTTGCAGCAGCCCCAAGCGGCGCTGGCGCTGGCGCGTTGGATCGAAAATCACTCGGCTGAGCCGATCACCGTACTGCTGCCGTCGCTCGCCTTACATGAACTGTGGCAATTGCTGGCGCTGCCGGAGCGCGCGCTGGGAATCGCCGCGGCGCTGGCCACGTTTTGGGCCCTCGCCGCAGCGATCGGGATCATGGCGCTGATGGCCTGGCACCGACGCGATGAGGTGCGCTTGTGGCGAGCGCTTGGTGCTTCCGGGCGCATCGTGCTGCCGCTACTTTTGAGCGAAACGACCGCCGCGGTGCTTTTGGCAGCGGCGGTAGCCTTGGCGCTGACGCAAGCGACCGTTCTTGCCGCGGCACCGCTTTTGGGGCAACAGTACGGATTGGTGATCGACAGCAACGCGCTTGCGGCACTGCCGGCGCTGGCTTTGATCTCGGCCGTGGCGTGGTTGGCCGGGTTGGTGGCGGTGGCAGGGGTCTACCGCCGCAGTGCTCACTGATTCATGCCTTGAGCAGCCGCCACCGTGGCTTCTTGGCAGCCGCGCCCATGGGAAGCCGCAACGTCCCCGCATCAGCACACCGCAAGGCCCGTGGTTGGCGCCCCAAGCGCTCCCCCAAAGGAGGCGCATGGCCAAGCGTGGGCCTTGCGCCGCGACTTCTGTACCGATTGATGCCGCTTGACGGCAGCCCACCGCGCGCGCTCGCTTGCGTGGGCTTTGCGCCGCCACTGCTTTTTAGATTCATGCCCTACGCCGCCGCAAGCGCTTGCTCGAGGTCGGCGATGAGATCGTCGATGTGTTCCAGGCCAATCGACAGCCGAATCATGTCTTCGCTCACCCCGGCTTTTTCCAGTTCGGACGGCGACAACTGGCGGTGGGTGGTCGAAGCCGGATGGCACGCCAAGGATTTGGCATCCCCAATATTGACGAGCCGTGTAAAGAGGTTGAGCGCATCCTGAAAACGCGCCCCAGCTTCGCGGCCGCCTTCGATGCCAAACGACAAGATGCCCGAGGCGCGGCCGCCGAGGTATTTTTGCACCAGCGCGTGGTCGCGATGGTCGGGCAAACCGGCGTAATTGACCCACCTGACTTTGGGATGCGCTTTGAGATACTGCGCCACTTTCAGCGCATTGTCACAGATGCGGTCCATGCGAACCGCCAAGGTCTCGATGCCTTGCAAAATCAAGAAAGCGTTGAACGGGCTGATCGCAGCGCCCATGTTCCTGAGCGGCACCACCCGCGCCCGGCCGATATAAGCCGCCGGTCCGAGCGCTTCGGTATAGACCACACCGTGGTAAGAAACGTCGGGTTCGTTCAAGCGGCGGAACTTTTCCTTGTGGTCTGCCCATGGAAACTTGCCACTATCGACGATGATGCCGCCGATGCTGTTGCCATGTCCGCCGAGGTATTTGGTCAGCGAATGCACGACGATGTCGGCGCCATGCTCGAACGGACGGCACAGGTAGGGGGTGGGGACGGTGTTGTCAACGATCAGCGGCACCCCATGGCGGTGGGCAATTTCGGCCAGGCGTTCGAAGTCGGTGATGTTGCCCAGGGGGTTCCCCACCGATTCGCAATAAATGGCTTTGGTTTTGTCATCGATGAGTTTTTCGAACGCGTCGGGGTCGCGGTAGTCCGCCAGGCGCACCTCAATGCCCAACTGCGGCAGGGTGTGCGCAAAGAGGTTGTACGTGCCGCCGTAGAGAGTAGAGGAGGAGACGATGTTGTCGCCCACTTCGGCAATCGTCAGGATCGCGTAGGTGATCGCCGCCATGCCCGAGGCGAGCGCCAGCGCCCCGATACCCCCTTCCATCGCCGCGACGCGCGCCTCAAGCACTGCGGTCGTGGGGTTCATGATGCGGGTATAGATATTACCCTGCACCTTGAGGTCGAACAGATCCGCCCCGTGCTGGGTGCTGTCGAACGCGTAAGAGGTGGTTTGATAGATCGGTACCGCAACGGCCTTCGTGGTGGGATCGGGCAAATAGCCAGCGTGGATCATTTGGGTTTCGATGCGCATGGTCTCTCCTTTTGCGGTGCATATGAATTGGGTAGAGGAAGTGTAGCAAAATCGGACGAGAACCAGAGAGCAGTCAGGAAATTTCCTTAGAGCCTATCCGAATAATGACCCATGCACGAACGCAGTCGCCGAACCATCACCGCTCCGGATGTGTAGAGATTGATCAGAGCAGGTCGAAACTTTCTTCATCGCGTTCGACGAAACTTCTTGTGGTGCACTGCCTCACGACCGATTCAACCCCCTGTCATATTCTCGGGATAACCCTTAGGGAGAGGAAGGACGTTGGCCCGTCGTAGCCCATATAGTGCATTGCCCACATAGACCATTTCGGCGCGCGTCAGATCCTCGGGAATCAACGGCATTTCCTTCGCGACTCCCGTGGCAATCAGTTCCGCGCGCAACACTCCATCCAAACAACCGTCGGTGAGCGGCGGGGTAAAGAGGCAGGGGTCATCGTCAAAACACACAAAGACGTTACTGCGCGCGCCTTCCACCACCCGCCCAGCGTCGTTGCAGAAAAGCACATCGAACCAGCCGCGGGCGCTCGCCGCGGCGAGCGCCGCGTCGTAATAACGGCGACGGGTGGTTTTGTGGCGCTGCAAGGGATCGCGAGACGACAAACACGCCTCATGAGGCGGCAGCACGGCACTGGCCCAACCAATGAGCAGCGGTTCCGGCGGCAAAGGAGGCAACGGCACGACCCGCACCTCGACGCGACCGTCGGGATCGAGCTGCACGCGCACGCGTTGCGGTGCCTCCGGTAAGGGCGTGGGCAAAGCCCTTGTGATCGCCAAGAGCACTTCGTCTTGCGCGGGTAGCCTCATGCCGAGCATCCGAGCGCTTTGTACCAACCTCGCCCAATGCTGCGGCCAACGGGGGAGATGAGGTAGAGTAGGCTCCCAGCGCATCGTTTCGATCAAAGACACGGGCGACGCCAAGGCACGGGCAAAGCGGGTTTTGAGCGCGCACTCGTGCCATTCGGCGCTGGGATCGGAGTCATAAACGATGCCGCTGCCTACGCCCAGGCGCACGTGCCCGTCGGCGTGGCACTCGAGCGTGCGGATCGGCACGATCGCCTTACCGTCGCCGTTTGCCAACACATAGCCGATGGCGCCGCAATAAATCCCACGCGGCTCGGTTTCCAGCTCGGCAATCAGCTCCATCGTGCGCCGCTTCGGTGCGCCGGTGACCGAGCCACAGGGAAAGAGCGCCGCCAGCACTTCCCACCAAGTTACGGTCACAGGTGCTGCTACGATGGTCGAGGTGCATTGCTCCAGCGTGGCGTAGCGCTCGCGCGTGAAAAGCTCGGTGACCCGCACTCCGCCCGCTGGCGCAAGACGGCCGAGGTCGTTACGGATGAGATCGACGATCATCACGTTTTCGGCGCGGGTTTTGTCGTCGCGCCAATCGCTCATTGCCTCTACCGGCGCCGTGCCTTTCATCGGTCGGCAAACGAGGCGCTTGCCCTGGCGCTGAAAAAACAGCTCCGGTGAGCGGCATAAAATGGCGCTGCCGTCGGGTAGCGGAAGATAAGCTCCGTGCGGCACCGGCTGTTGCGCCCGCAGACGCTGGTAGAGCGCCAGCGGATGGCCAAAGCGCCGAGCGTGCCAGAAAAAGGTGTAGTTGACCTGGTACGTATCGCCGGCGTGCAGGTAGGCACGGATGCGCGCGAGCGACTCCCGATAACCCAGTTCTGTCTGCGCACAGTGCCAGTCGATGAGGCCGGCGGTACGCTCCCGTTCGCTCAATTGCGCGGTGAGCGCTTCCGCCCGGACATACGCTTCCTCGGGCGACAGCCAGTGCGCTTTCTCGAATTGCCACACCATGAGCTGCCCCGGGGGGCGGTGCGCAAACGCCCCAGCAAACTTCGGTTCGAACCACGGTGCGGTTTCGTACTCGAACGCGAACACCGTCACCGCCGGGCGGGGCGATACGGCTGCGGCATCTACATGCGCATGCCACCACGCTTTTGCTGTCGCGGCATCGGTAAAGGAGTGAAAAGCAGTCAGCTCCTCACACCACAGGTGCAGGTTACCCGAAACATCGTCGTCGAACCAGGCAAAGAGCGTTAGGGCCACACTGCCTCTGGGTCAAGACGTGCGATGCTCAAGCCACAGAACGCCACCGTGCGGTGATCTGCGCGATGCGCTCGCCAAAGCGTCGCGCCGTCTCGAGGTCACCCGGCAGCATTTCCTCGACCGACGCATCGGCTGGCGTTTGTGCCATCGCACCGGCGAAGGAACCCAGATAATTGACGTCGTTGCGTTGTGCCGCTTTGAGGTTCGACGGCATCAGTCCGGCGCTGATCCACAGCCCACCGTGTTGCATCGCTAAAGTAAAGAAATAATGTAGGGTAGAGAGCTTGTCGCCGTTCATCGAGGCGCTGTTGGTAAATCCGGCAAAGAGTTTGTCCTTCCACGCCTGGGTAAACCAGCGCTTGCTGGTGGCGTCGGCGAATTTCTTGAACTGCCAGCTCGGTCCCCCCATATAGGTGGGCGAACCGAATACGATCGTCGTGGCGGCATCGAGCGCCGTCCAGGCTTCTTCGACCAAGTTGCCTTGTTCATCGATGGCAAAACACGGCGCGTTGGCGCCTTCAGCCACTGCCTGCGCCATGCGGGCCGTGTGGCCATAACCGGAATGAAAAACGATCACGATGCTCATAGGGTCTCTCCTAAGTTGGTAGTTTTTGCAACTAGGGTTTTACAGGTTCTTCAAGGAGTTAGCCCAAAAACTTCAGTGCCCCCATGAAGGCGATGGTCAGCGTAAACCCTAGCCCCATCGTCCATTGCATCACAGCAAAGCGTTTGTCCATCGCTTCAAAACGTTTGTCCGCCGCCTCAAAGCGGGCGGTCATTTCGTGCTGAAGCGCTTCAAAACGCTTGTCCATCGCCTCAAAGCGCGCATTCATTTCGCGCTGTAGCGCTTCAAAGCGCTTGTCCATCGCCTCAAAGCGCGCATTCATTTCGCGCTGTAGCGCTTCAAAGCGCTTGTCCATCGCTTCAAAACGCTTGTCCACCGCCTCAAAGCGCTTGTCCACCGCTTCAAAGCGAGCGGTCATTTCGTGTTGAAGCGCTTCAAAACGCTTGTCCATCGCTTCAAAGCGGGCGGTCATTTCGCGCTGTAGCGCCTCAAAACGCTTGTCCATCGCTTCAAAGCGCTTTTCGCTTGCAGCAAACTGCGTCATTTGCACTTCACGCAGCGCTTTGAGCTCTTCCTCGACGCGCACAATGCGCTCGAGCAGCGAAAACTCTCGCGCGCGCTGCTCGTTTTGCTGCACAAATGCCGCAATCTGTTCTCCGATCGCGGCTTTGAGTTGCTCGTGGATGAGCGTTTGGACGAGCTGCTTGACGGCTTCAACCTCCAAGGGCAGCACAGGAGCATCCTGAGGTCGGGCAGCGGTGGGGCTGTGCACGACGGTATCTGCAGCCTCGGTCATGGCTAGCGATCCAAGGGGCGTACACATGGATTATAGCGCCATGGCTGACCTTTGCGGTGGCAGGTCGTTGGGCATTGCGTTTCACGGCAACAAATGTAATTTTACATAATACAAATTATCACGTTTTCGTGTGCAAACCATGGGCGACATCATTCGGATAGCCCGTTTCGATCTTTTGCTGTCATGCCCAGCTTCCGCTCGGCATCCGATCCGTGCGGTCTTGAGCGATGCTGGCGTCACGCAACGCGCATCGGCAACACCGAGGAACGCCCCTCAAGCCGACGCGCGGCACAGCTGGCAAAAATGCTGCAAGACGTTGCGAGCGCGTGCCACCGTCGCCGCCAAAACCATATGTAGTTCAGCAAACGGGATGCCTTCGCGGGAATCGCCGCGACCGGCGGCGTAATTCACCACCAGGTTCAACGCCGCGTATTCCAGTTCGAGCTCACGTGCCAGCGCTGCTTCCGGCATCAGGGTCATGCCGATGATGTTGGCGCCGTCTCGCTCCAATCGATTTACCTCGGCCGCGGTTTCCAGCCTTGGTCCTTGCGTGCAGGCATAAACCGCACCGTCGATAACCATTTCGCCAGCCGCCGCCGCGGCGCGCAGCAAATCGGCACGAAGGCTCGGCGAAAACGGCTGCGTGAAGTCCACATGCACCACCGGCGCGTCCTCGGTTTCAAAAAAGGTGCTCGCGCGCCCCCAGGTGTAATCGATGATTTGATGCGGCACAACCAAGGTACCAGGCCCGAACTGCGGCTGGATCCCGCCCACTGACGCCACGGCGATCACCCGTGTCGCACCCACATGCTTTAATGCCCATAAATTGGCACGATAATTGATGCGATGCGGTGCGATGGTGTGTCCGTAGCCATGCCGGGCGATGAACACGATCTCCTCACAGCCCAAGCGGCCAAAGGTAAGCACGCCCGAGGGTTCGCCGTAAGGCGTGCGCACGACCCGCTGCCCGAGGGGTTCGAGATTTTCCAACTGATTCAAACCACTGCCACCGATGATCGCCAACATCGCTTTCTCTACCCTACCCTGGTTCTTTCCGATCCCAAGTATAATCGCACTTTGTATCTTTGTCGTCCAACCATGTCTGAAACGCAACTCGCTTGCATTCGCAACATCGCTATCATCGCCCACGTGGACCACGGTAAGACCACGCTGGTTGATCAGCTGCTCAAGCAATCCGGTACGTTTGCTGCCCACCAAACCATGGGCGAGCGGGTCATGGACAGCAACGAGCTCGAACGCGAGCGTGGCATCACCATCTTGGCAAAAAACTGTGCCATCGACTACGAAGGGGTGCACATTAACATCGTCGATACCCCCGGGCACGCGGATTTTGGCGGCGAAGTCGAACGCATCCTGTCCATGGTCGACGGGGTGTTATTGCTGGTCGATGCGGTGGAAGGCCCTATGCCGCAAACGCGCTTCGTCACCAAGAAAGCGTTGGCGCAAGGACTCAAACCCATCGTGGTGATCAACAAGATCGACCGTCCTGGCGCGCGTCCGGATTGGGTGATCAACGCCACGTTCGATCTGTTCGTCGAGCTCGATGCCAGCGAAGCGCAGCTCGATTTTCCCGTCATCTACGCTTCTGCCCTACAAGGATACGCCACCCTTGATCCGGCGCAGCCCTCTTCCGACATGCGGCCACTTTTTGAAGCCATCCTGAAGCATGTCCCGCCCCCGCCAGTGGTCGTCGACGCGCCGCTGCAGCTGCAGATCTGCTCGCTCGATCATTCCAACTACCTGGGTCAGCTCGGTATCGGACGAATCCGTCAAGGGACGTTGCGTCCCAACCAGGAAATCTCGGTTTATCTGGGGGATCAGTCGCTGGGCCGCGCCAAGGTGGGACAGGTGCTTGAGTTCGTCGGTCTGGAACGCCGTCCTACCGAAGAAGCCCGCGCCGGTGACATCGTGATGGTCAGCGGCATCGACAATGTCGGCATCGGCGTGACGATTTGCGATCCGGAACGACCGCAACCCTTGCCACCCATCGCCGTGGACGAACCCACGCTGACGATGACCTTCATGGTCAACACCTCACCACTGGCCGGCCGCGAAGGTAAATTCGTCACCAGCCGCCAGATCCGCGAACGATTGGAAAAAGAGTTGCTCAGGAACGTGGCGCTGCGCGTGACCTTCGGCGAAGACACCGACTCGTTCGAAGTCGCTGGGCGTGGGGAATTGCATCTGACCATTCTGCTGGAACACATGCGCCGCGAAGGCTTCGAACTGGCTGTCGGTCGGCCGCGTGTGGTGTTTCGTGACATCGACGGCGTACGATACGAGCCGTTTGAACGCCTCACCGTCGACGTGGAAGAAGCACACCAAGGGGCAGTGATGGAAGAACTGGGCCGTCGCCGGGCAGAACTGCTCGACATGGCGCCGGATGGCAAAGGGCGCGTGCGCCTGGACTACCGCATTCCCGCCCGCGGTTTGATCGGCTTTCATGGGGAATTCTTGACTCTGACTCGCGGCACGGGACTGATGAGCCATATCTTCGATGGCTATGCCCCCTACGTCGGCCCCCTACCCGGCCGACGCAATGGTGTGTTGGTGTCACAGGAAGACGGCCAATGCGTTGCCTATGCATTGTGGAAGCTGCAAGAGCGCGGACGCATGTTCGTGCAACCGGGCGAACCGGTCTATGAGGGGATGATCATCGGCATTCACAGCCGGGAAAACGACCTCGTCGTCAACCCGGTACGGACCAAACAACTGACCAACATCCGGGCCTCCGGCTCGGATGAAGCGATTCGACTGACGCCTCCGATTACCCTGACGCTAGAGACGGCGGTGGAGTTCATCGATGACGATGAACTGGTGGAGATCACCCCCAAAAGCATCCGCTTACGCAAGCGCCATTTGAAAGAGCACGAACGGCGCAAGGCGGCGCGCGAGGAGGAATGAATCACGTCACGGGAGGAGGAATGCGCCATGTTCGAATCCGCAGAGTTACCCCACAGCATCGACAAGGAAACCTATCAGCGCGAAATCGAATCGCTGCGCGTGCGCCTGCTGGAGGCGCAATTCGAGCTCAAGGAACGTGCCGATTTCCCGGTGTTGATGCTGGTCAGCGGACACGATGGTGCCGGCAAGAGCGAAACCATCCACCAGTTCTATGAGTGGCTCGACCCGCGCTACCTGATGACTTCGGCGTTTGGAAAGCCCAGCGATTTCGAACGGTCGTTTCCGCCGATGTGGCGGTTCTGGAACGCGCTACCGCCCAAGGGACGCATCGGCATTTTCGCGGGTTCCTGGTACTCCGAGCCGATCGCGTTGCATGTGGCCGGCAAGATCAGCGACGCCGAGCTCGACCAGCGGCTGGCACGCATCGCGCAATTCGAGCGGATGCTGGCCGATGAGGGGGCGCTACTGGTCAAGTTTTGGTTCCATCTCAGCAAAAAAGGGCAAAAAAGACGGCTACAAACGCTGGCCAGTGACCCACGTACCGCGTGGCGCGTCACCCAGGAGCATTTCGAGCGTCTAAAAACTTACGACCAGTTCGTCGCCACCAGCCACCACGTGATGCGCCTGACGCATCAACCGTGGGCACCGTGGCAAGTGGTGAGCGGCGAAGACGACCGCTACCGCCACTTGATGAGCGCGAAGATTTTTCTGGCGCTGCTCGAAGAACGGATGAACAAAGGCAGCGCGGTGTGTTTTCCTGCGGCGCTGCCGGCACTACCAAGTGCCGACGGGCGCGACGTGCTCGATACGATCGATCTGAGGCAGCGCGTAGATAAAAAAACCTACGAACACGAGCTGCCGAGGCTTCAGGGACGCATCGCCGAGTGGGTGCGCAGCAAAGAATTTGCAAAGCGACACAGCCTGGTGGTGGTCTTCGAAGGGATGGACGCCGCCGGCAAAGGCGGTTCGATCCGGCGGCTGGCGCAAGCGCTCGATCCGCGGCAGTTCCGCATCGTGCCGGTGGCCGCGCCGACCGACGAGGAGCGCGCCCAGCCGTATCTGTGGCGGTTCTGGCGCCACGTGCCACCGCGGGGCCGCATCACCATCTATGACCGCTCGTGGTACGGACGGGTATTGGTTGAACGCGTTGAAGGTTTTTGCAGCGAATACGACTGGCGGCGGGCGTACAGCGAGATCAACGACTTCGAGCACGAGCTGGTACAAGCCGGCGCGATCGTCGTCAAGTTCTGGCTGCACATCAGCCAGGAAGAGCAACTGCGGCGATTTCAAGAGCGTGAACGCACGCCCTATAAGGCCCACAAACTGACGCCGGATGACTGGCGCAACCGCGAGAAATGGCCGCTATATCGGCGCGCCGTGTGCGATATGATCGATCAGACCAGCACTTCGGCGGCGCCGTGGACGCTTGTGGCCGCCGAAGACAAGCGCTTTGGCCGTCTGCAGGTCCTGCGCACCGTTCTGGAACGCCTCGAAGCGGCGCTGAAGTAGCAAACCGGCCCTGTACGCCCGCCCCTCTCAGGAACAGCCCGCGCTCTGCCCTCCTCGTCGGTCTTACCATCAACGGATGCGCGTTGCGCCCTCAGAGCCCGGCACTGCGTTCTTTGAGATAGCGACGGAACTCCGTCGCGACTTCCGGATGGCGCAAGCCGAATTCTACCGTGGCGCGCAGGTAGCCGGCTTTGCTGCCGCAATCGTATCGCACCCCGTCGAACTCATAGGCATAGACCGCTTCTTCGTTCAGAAGCGAGCTGATCGCATCGGTCAGTTGCAACTCTCCCCCTGCGCCCGGCTGGATCGTTCTGAGGTGCTGGAAGATCGCCGCGGTGAGCACGTAGCGGCCAATTACCGCTTGCGTGGAGGGCGCTTCTTCAGGTTTGGGTTTTTCGACGATGGAGTGAATTCGGCGCAGTTTCCCCTGCTCGCATCGGTCGGTACTGACGATGCCGTACTGTTTGGTTTCCTCCCGCGGCACGTTCATCGTGCCCAACACCGAGCAGCGATGATAGGCAAATACATCGACCATCTGCTGCAACACCGGCTTGCCGTCGGGGTTGTCGCATAGATCGTCCGCGAGCAGCACGGCAAAGGGTTCGTTGCCCACTACCGGTGCGGCACACAACACGGCGTGCCCTAGGCCCAATGCTTGCTGTTGCCGAATGTAGATACAGGTCACCCCTGCCGGCACGGTATTGCGCACGACTTGCAGCAGTTCCTTCTTGCCGCGCGCTTCCAGTTCGGATTCCAGTTCGTAGGCTTTGTCGAAATGATCTTCGATCGAGCGCTTGGTGCGGCCAGTGATGAAGATCAACTCGGTGATCCCCGCGGCCACCGCCTCTTCCACCGCATATTGGATGAGCGGCTTGTCTACCACCGGCATCATCTCTTTAGGACTGGCCTTGGTCGCGGGCAAAAAGCGTGTACCCATCCCGGCGACCGGAAACACGGCTTTACGAATGACTGGACGCATGAAAACTCCTTGTGTGGGCTGAACTGAGAATTAGCTGAAGCGGCAATCACTGGTTCGACGCTAGCCTCGATTTGTCTTGATGCCCTGCTATTCCAAACGTGCGCAAACATGCGCATGTTCTTCTTCCTGCCCCGATTCCAGTAGGGAATCGT
>FWWL01001888.1_pt1 | contig 46887 bp, 44 predicted proteins | sample 2228331 | NCBI WGS metagenome assembly FWWL01 (sample SAMEA103939775, study PRJEB20133) | metagenome | reverse complement strand
TGTCGTTATAAAAAAACAATAATTAGTGGCTACAAGTATATATTGAAATAAAGTGATAAGTTAACAATATTAACTGGTTAGAGCAGAGAGAGGGTGGAACATCCGTTTAGAGATGGTGTTGGGTCTTTAATTTTGAAGTTTCTCGATCTTTCTGTGACTCACTTATAGTTGGTGAATTTTTGGATGGTTTACAGTTGCACTCTTGCTAAAGGCCTTTTTGTATTGCAGCCTTAATACCCTTGAAAAATACATGATATCATGTACCCGCCTATTCCCTTTGTTCTAGCCCTGTGAGAGGTTACAAGAGTGTTTTACAATCCGGTGATTCTAGTATTAACCCCATCCCTCCCACCCCTTTTTGGTGTCCTATCACAAGTATCTGTCCACAACCTCTTTAAGACCTGCCCTTTCTGCCACTACCCTTAGCCTTTCTACCCCTCTTCTGTCACCATGGGCTTGAGTTTGTACCCATCTGCACAGCTTTTCCACTGCCCTGCCGTCTTCTATTACATCCATACTTTTTTCAAACCCATTCCTAAGGTTGGTAGCCTTTTCCACAAGGTATAAGATGGCACCTGCATTGAGGCACACCATCTCTGTGCAGGCCTTGTTTCCTTTTCCAGCCAAGATCTGTAAGAGCCTCACTGCTTCTTCATCAACCAGGTCTTTGGCAGCTATATCATCAAATCTCCCAGGGCTTAGGCCCAGGTCTTCAGGGCACAGGGTGTAATATTCTGGCTCCCTGCCCACCCTCCATTCCAGGACCTTGGTTGGACCTGTTATGGAAATCTCGTCCATGCCCTTGCCCAGGCCTCTGTCAAAACCGTGTACCACCATTGCACGCTCATAGCCTATTTCCTTCATCACATCCAATGCCTTTTTCATCACAGGTTCTGCCCACACCCCTCTCAGGCCATGGGAAGGGAGGCAAGGGCTTGCAAGGGATGCCGCTATGTTGAGAGTGGAACCAAAACGAATCTGTGAAAGTATTCTAAAGAGGGCGTTGGGATGGACCTTTGAGCTCATACCATTGAAGACCCCAATCCCTACATTGGTAACTGAATCTAAGACCTGGGTTACCTCTGCCTCCACATTTACACCCAGGGCCTCTATCACATCCACTGCCCCGCACCGGGAAGTAAGAGCCCTTGCAGCATGCCTTGCAATCCTTACCCCTGCAGCAGAGGCCACAATGGCCGCACCCGTTGATACATTGAATGTCTTTAGTGGGTCCATCCCAGTACCGGAGTTTTCCACAACGGGGGGATCAGGGCTTCTGGGGACCTTGACAGTATCCCATTCGTAGATGGCCTGCCATGCGCCAGCTATCTCTTCAGGGATCTCTCCCTTGGAGGACAAGGCTGCCAGGAATGCGCCCTGGTGAAGCTCAGGCTGCCGATTCCCAAGGACCTCGCAAAACAGACTATAGCTTTCCTCCCTGCTCAGGTCCTTTTTCTCCAAAAGTCTTTGGATAAAGTAACCAAAATTACGGAGACTTTCTTCCTTCCACATCTTCCATTTCCTCCTTGTGATTTGTTCATGGTTTTTACTGTTTAGACTGATTTTAACTAAAAGGGTCTAAAAGGATCTTCATGGCCCTTCTCTCTTCCACCAGGGAGAGGGCAAGGCCAAGGTCCCTCAGTGGCATCCTATGGCTTATGAGGTCCCTAACATTCACCTTTCCCTTAGCGAGGAACTCCAAGGCCTTGGCACCGTGATGAAAGGAACACCCGTAGGCACCCACAATGCTTTGTTCAAAATAATGGAGTTGATTTAAAGATACAGGTATTGTGTCTTGTTCTGGCAGAAGGCCTGAAAAGGCCACCAGCACACCCCTGGGATTCAGACATGACAATGCCTCTTCATAGGCCTTGGGGTCTCCCACTGCCACTAAAGCAATATCAAAATAAATCCCCTTTGGAGAGGAGATACCCCCTATTAGTGATCTCCTCTGGCCGTCAGGCTCAATGGCTATGACCTCAGCCCCCAGTGCCCTGGATAACCTAAAGCACAGGGTCCCGGCAGGCCCTGCACCCCAAATACCCACCAGCTTACCCTCTTTTACACCTGCAAGCTCCAGTGCATTGAGGCAGCAGGATAAGGGTTCTGCAAACACAGCTTCCTCAAAGGAGAGCCCTTCAGGTATTGGAATTAAACACTGGGCAGGAACCTTCACATACTGGGCAAAGCCACCATCCCTGTGAAACCCCATGATCTCCATGTGCCTGCAAAGGTTCTGTGCCCCAATCTTGCACATGGGGCACTCACCACACCACAAACCAGGATACACATAGACCCTCTCATCCCGGGCAAAACCCCTCACACCATCCCCCAGGGCCTCTATTGTTCCCACCACCTCTTCCCCAGGAACCCTGGGGAGCACAAGGTCCCTGTGTCCGTGCCTGATGAGCTTTAGGTCTGTCCTACACAAACCAGTTACCTTCACCCTTACGAGTACCTCCCCGGGCCCTGGCTCAGGCACTGGTTCATGCCTCAGGTACTCAAAGTTACCCACTTCCTTTACTTTGACACACTCCATAAGCAAGGTCCTCTTACACCTCCTTCATGGGTAATAAAAAAGGGTTCCAACAGCCAAAAATGACCGTTGGAACCCTTTGCCATCGGATTCACAACCCTACCATAGGAAAAGACCCTATGGTGACTGCTAAAGGAGGTCGTCTTCTGGCTCGCCCGATCCCTTGAAGGCCTTCCCAGCACAAGCCAGTGGCCAAATCCAGATCAAGGGACCTGCCACCAACAGTGGCCCGGGCTTACAGCGGCGGGACCGCTCCCGATTCTCACGGGATTCCGTTACCCCCGTTAGCCTGATTTTAAAGAGCCAACAAATTATAGATCAATATCTTGGTTGAGTTCAAGTAAGATTGCCGTGGCAGGTATCCTGGTTTTATTAACCCTGGTTTCTTTCCCCAGCCTTCCACCAGATTTCCAGTGCAATAGATAGCATGGAAAAAGGCTTTATTCTACCCAGCACCTTCTTCCTTTATCCATGGCATGACAACTTCCCCAATCCAAACAGCCCAAACACTCAAGGTACAACGGGTCCTGTCTATGAATAACAAACCCCTTTCCCCAACAGGTAGTCAATCCTCTTAAGCTCGTCACTCAACATGCCTGAAGTCTTTGTTTCCACATAATAATAGGCCAAAATTGCACCTGCGAAATCCGCATACCTCTTCCATAAGCATGAAATGACCTGGTCACAGCGATCCTCCAGGCTAAAAGAACTGCCAATGTAATCAATTAACCGGTTTACTTTGCTCAAAAAATACTTAACAAGGTCCATATCAACCTCTCCTTGAGTTAATGGAACAACAGGGGAATTAGATATCTCTTCTAATAGGTTAAATACTTGGTGAAAATCCTCAGATCTAATAAACCAATCGCTCTTGGGAATTCTAAATATGCCCTGGGATAAAAATACTTTAATAACTTCTACCAAATCACCGGATGTCCTTATATTATGCTTTTGCCTAAATTCATTTACAAAATGAACTATGGATAAAGTGACAAAAAACAAGCCGATAAGCTCCCTAACTAACTGATCCAGAGAAAACATGTTACTTATCTTCTTTTCAAAGATATTTACACGAAAGATTTCTAATACTGCTTTTATGCCGTGATACCGTCGCTTGAAGTAATAACCTGCTGGCCTATCATGCCAGTGGTAAACACCGGTGGATCTTAGAAATCCCAGTGCAAAATTCTTCTGGACCAGGCGAATGGCAAATTCCATATCCTCACCAAACCCAATGTGACTAAATTGAATCTCACGAAACACATCTGCTTTAATGCATGAAGACACATTATCAAAAAATAACAAAAATCTATTTTTTATTCCATCAGATATGTCGTAACAACTTCTCCTGTCAGAGGCCCCGATGGGAAGTGTAATTGCATCCTGCCGGTAGATCGTTGATAGTCCCTGGTATTCAAAATGGGTGTACAAATCCGCCTCTGCCTTCACAGACTGTTTAGATGATACAGCTCCCAAATAAGGATAATTATAAAAGGGGACCAGCATATTATACAAGTAATAATCACTTACAGGCAAAGCATCTTGAACAGTAAAAAATAGAAAACTACCAGTAGCTACAGCTGCTCCAAAATTTCTGGTTGTGCCATGATTAAACTCCTCTTTCTTTATATTAAGAACCTTTGCAGAAAAACTTTTGGCAATGTTAACTGTATCGTCTTCAGATTCAGTATCTAAAATAATTATCTCAGGCTGCCTTACTTTCTTTTGACTCATGAGTTTTCTGAGCAATGTCTCTAATTGCTTACCAGCATTTCTAACCGGAATAATTACAGATATTGGCAGATCTATAAATGCAGGCTTGAACTTTATTTTCAATTCTTCTTTACGTAATTCTGGAATAGCTAATTCATAGCTTCCTATGCCTCCTTCACCATTCACTGCTTCCCCTCCACATTGTCTCTATTGTGTCAAGGTTTGACCTTGGCTCACTTCTATGTAAACTTCCATTGACTCCTTATACCTCCATATAGCCTCAAGTAACCACATGGCGCTCCCTATGCAAAAATGTTACCCACGATACTGAATAATATCTATTTGCAATGCTAAGCAAAAAAGAACCAAATCCTGCCAATCATTAAACAGATGCTTTACCCAACACTGAGATTCAAAGGGAAGAATTTTCCCAGGGACCTTTCAATCATTGTACATGCCAATGAATTGTGCCATCCCTATCTTTCTCTGGTTTTCTTAGGCCAATACAATAAAGTGGGCAATATTTTCCCAGAAATCCTGGGATGGCGTTCCTGATAATTGAGCACTGGGTCACTCCTTTAGGATAGACTCATTAACAGTTCGCAGTATGTGAAATGTATATGCAATCTTCCCCAGTATATATTACCTAGTTCCTTTCAAAGCTAATCTCGTTAACAACGATTATCATACGCACCTTAGGCTGCCTGCAAATAGATGGCATAAAAGCAAATAATGGGCCGACTTCTGACAAATATCAGGTTCTCAAGGCCCATGGAGAGGCCAGCACTCATAGTTTTGTAAGGGGATAACTGCTAGGTTATAAGGTAAAGCCCCTTCCCACGCAGGTAGAATCCAGAGCATACAAAAATCCAGGATCCAATGGCGACATTTGGGTTAAGGCATGGATGTTGCTTGACATTAACAAAAACATGGAATTGGAGCTATTTTCTTGCCAATAGGATACCTTGGAGGAAAAAATGAGCAAAGGAGAAACCCCCCTTGTTAGTATCATTTGTGTGGCATATAACGTTGAGAAGTACATTGCCTCAACATTGGAGAGCCTTGTTGGACAGGTAACTGACTTTTCCTATGAAATTTTAGTAGGTGAAAATTGTTCCACTGATAGTACTAGAGAAATCGTCATAGACTATGCCAAGAGATATCCAGAAAAAATAAAGCCCTTTCTACATAAAGAGAATATTGGCCTATATAGAAATTGTTTAACATTGTGGAAGGCGGCAAGAGGCAAGTACATTGCGTGGTGTTTCGGAGATGATTTATGGACGTACCATAGAAAGTTACAAAAACAAATTGACATCTTGGAGAAAAATCCCAATTTAGTAGCATGTTTCCATAAAACAGATATTATCTTTGATGATGGTAGATACTTTGGCCCACTTCCTTCTTTTGATGAACCTCATATGTTTAGTTTTCCAGAATTATGTGAAAGAAACATTATTACAATACCTTCAGTAGTTTACAGAAATGTCATAAGGTCTCTTCCAGAGGAACTCCCTATGGTTGAAGTGTGTGACTATTTTATACATTTAATGTATTCATTGAAGGGAGATTTTGCCTATCTCCCAGAACCAATGGCCATTGCAAGAATAAGGCCTTTCTCATATTGGGAATCCAGGCCTATAGAGGTAAGGAGTGTAATCACACTTGAGAGCATTTTGAACTTTGTAAAATTTACAAACTACAACTACAAAGAGTACTTTGTTACGGCTTTTAAAATCTGTTCTCTTTCAGCAAACATCTCTTATGACCTACTTGACGAGCTGAGAGGATCCATTGACTTTGACTCTTACATGGCCTCTAAACTTCTTCTGAGGTATAGTGGCCTTGGTAATAAATCCAGCAATGGGTCTAATAGTGACGGTTCAGAACGTATCTTACATAGAATTATGACCACCAATTTTGAAACTGTCGTAGAAGAAAAGCTAAATATTCTTATTGAGAATTTTCTCTCAGGTGTAACTGGCACTGCAGCCCTTATAAAATTTACATCAACACACCTTGCTAAAAAATCGTTGATAGAAAAATTCAGAAATATGGATCTCGTAGAAATAGACCTCTCAGACAGTGACTCGCGGGGTAGTATTTTACCAGTTCAACTGAGCCAAAGAGGAGAGCTGGGTTCGAAGAACAATTCCCTGAACTCCTGTATTTTACTTAACCCCATTTTGGACCAGGATAACGTAAAAGAAACTTTCAAGGATATTTTAAGCTTATTAAAACCATGGGGTAAACTCATGGTAGTAATCCAGATCGCCGAATTATTAAAACACCCAATTAGAGGAGGCCTTATTCCAACACCTGGGGCGTTGAGAATGGTTCTCCAGGACTCTGGGTTTAGGAATGTGGAGATCTTTTCCCTTGGTGGTGCTGACTATTCCCTTGCACAGTGGCTGGCCAAGTGGATTGAGAACCGTCATATGGCTGATGAAATCAGGTCAAAATACAGGGGCATGCTCAGTAGCTTCTTGGAGTCTCTCCTTATCACCGATTCAATGGAACTAGACAAAAGGCTTGACTCTACATCACAGGATATGACATGTATTACAAATTACTATGCAATCTGTGAAAAGGTTGACCAGGAATATCTAAAAATTATAAATGAGCTTAACGATGTTGAGCCAGCAGTGGCAATTAGAGAAATTGAAAAATATGCAGAGCAGCGCGGTTATTATGCAATTCAACATGCCCACCTTTCTCAGTTATTTAAGAAAACAAATAACCTTAGGAAGGCAATAAAGCATGGGATATTAGCTGTTGAGATTGAACCTGGTAATGTTGCATATAAGCTTAACTTGGCTGAATGTTATTATAAAGCAAAACTCTATGATCAAGCATATACTTTATATAAAGAACTATTGAAGCACAAACCAAAGGATGTCGAAATATTAAGAATACTTGCAGAACTTGCGAAAATGCTTAATAACCAAGCTGAATGGCAAGACTATCACTACAAGGTTCTACAATATACAGCGAAGGATGAGTTTGCAAATCTTGACTAGATTTAACTTTAAATATTTAGGGTTGAGGACCAATCCAGAGTATGTAAAGTTATTTGTTGATACTATATGTGCAGCTCTCAGTGATATTTGTTCTTGTATGGCCATTATGATTCATGCTCTAGATTCTGACCTAAGATGGAAAAAGTGGAGACCAAGGCTGAAATAAAAAGTTGGAGGTGATTGGCCTGGACCTGTTTTAATCTTCTTTGTAAGTCCAAGCTTGCATAGGCACACGGTTGGGATCTCAGATATTAGTTTTGTGGATTGGGTTCATAGGCCTTGACACTTCTAACGAAATCATGGTAATGGTTGAAGGCATCTGATCGGCCTTTATTAATTATATTGACCATAATAATTGCTTTTGGCCTGTAGTTGACGGATTGGGAAGGCATAAAAGGCTATTACGATATAGTTGACATGGCGGAGCTATATCCAAGTTCCAGCAACAAAACATAAAAACTATTTTCTATTCAGCCAGATTACATTAAATTGATAAACTCCACAAGTTCCAAAACGTCATCGCTGCCATCAGCTATAAGGCAAGCGTGGGTCTCATCAAAAGCGCCCTTGCAACTACCACAAATCCCTTCATCTTTGAATTGAGCTGCAGCATGTGGTGTTAGGCCTGGGGTCGCCATGCAAGGGAACCAATGCAATTGATCCATTGAGGGTTTATGAACTACAGGCTCGCTACCGAACAGGCCATAACGGCAATGGACGTGGACAGCTCCACCGTGACTGCACTTCGCTTTCCTGCTGCATGTCGTCCCGCCTTCGTCTTACTCGTGGTACTGAAAGAATATGTAGCCTGTGCGTTCACCACTAAGAATTTCAGCCTACTGAGCGATCGCCCGCCTCCACGGCCTTTTATCGATGTAAAATATGTATTATACCATTGAATGGATGCTAATGCGCAATCCCAGGGGTCAGGTCACTATCTGTCCTTCGATGCTGGTGGTGGATCGGACTAATGGAACTATGAGGTACGCTATTTGGCCATGGCAATAATAGCAACTATACCGAAAATGACGGTTAGCATCAATACCAGTACTCTGCCTGATCGCAGGTCAGATCGGGTGTATTTTTCGATTTACCGTGAGACTCCACCGGAGCACCAACAGGGTTGAGCTGTCCTAGTTCATCGAAGAACCCAAGGCACCGCCGAATGCGATACGTTTCGGTAATGAGGATTTTTTCACGACCTAGCACCTTCGACTCAAGGTGTTTGAAAAACACATGGCTGAAGGTGGCTTAAAAAACCGTTGTTCTGGCAAGTACCTAAATCTCCGATGCGAGTACGATTTTCATAAAATAGCCGGCCGGGAAGGTAATCCGTGTTACGCTTTAAGATCGCCGACCTGTCGCTTGGTGGCCTGAAACGCATCGAGCGACGTCCCATCAATGACGCGCGAGGGGCCTTTACGCGCCTTTTTTGCGCTGAAGAACTTGCAGCAGCGGGGTGGAACAAACCAGTGGTGCAGATCAACCTTAGCCTTACCCGACAAGTGGGGGCGGTGCGAGGGTTGCATTTCCAATATCCTCCTTATGCGGAGATGAAGCTGGTGATGTGCCTCAAAGGGGCGGTATGGGACGTGGTGGTGGATCTGCGTAACAACTCCCCTACGTTCTTACAATGGCATGCGGAGCGCATGAGCGCTGACAACCACGTGGCGTTGCTGATTCCTGAAGGTTTTGCGCATGGATTTCAAGTCCTAGAACCTGATAGCGCACTGCTGTATCTGACCTCAACTCCCTATACCCCCAGTGCCGAAGGAGGGGTACGCCCCGACGACCCACGGCTGGGTATCGTCTGGCCACTACCGATTACACAACTCTCGCCCCGTGATGAAGCTCTGCCTTTCCTCGATGCGGGTTTTGAGGGGATAATGCTATGAACTGCCGGCATTGCGGTTCACTTTTGCAGCACACGTTCGTAAATCTCGGCTTTGCGCCGCCCTCGAACGCCTATCTGCGGACAGAGGACTTGTCGCTGCCCGAGAAGTACTTTCCGCTAAGCGTCAAGGTGTGCATGCATTGCTGGCTGGTGCAAACGCAAGACTATGCAGGGGCCGAGCAGCTGTTTACCCCGGACTATGCCTATTTTTCCTGTACATCACTAAGTTGGTTCGCGTATGCTTAGTGCTGCTGCGAGCATATTATTCCAGCGTTAGGTATGGGGACAGAGAGTTTTGTCATTGAAGCGGCAAGTAACAAAGGCTATTTGCTGCACAACTTCATGGCTGCGGGCTTCCATGCTTAGGGATTGAACCCACGGCAAACACCGCCGCGGCGGGCGAGGCACTAGAGATTGGGGTGTCGTGCGCTTTTTTGGCCAAGCACTAAGCCAGGAGCCTAGTGTGCATGGCCATCGCACAGCCCATCTTATCGTCGGCAATAACGTCTATGTCCATATTCCGGACTTTAATGACTTATGAAATTAGTGCTGAAGCAGGGCACTAAGATGACCCTTGAATTTCCGCACCTGAAACGTCTCATAGAAGGCATGCAGTTGGATACCATATTATCATGAGCACTATTCTTACATGGCGGTGTATACCGTCTGCCATATCTTCGCCGCCCCGGGCCTTCGCGTCTTCCAGGTCGAGGAATTGCCCATGCATTGTGTTAGCTTGCTAGTCTATGGTTGTCATGATTACTGTAAAAGCGCCATCCAGCCCTCCGTGTCAGCGCCTTTGGCCCGTGAGGGAAGTGATGGTTTGCTGCGGTGGATTGAGGAAGGGTGATGAGATCACTTTTGGTGACTGGAGCTACTGGCTTTGTCGGACGACATGTAATACACGAGTTAAGCATGTCGCCCGTATTTGTGCGAGCCGTGGTGCGTCATGGTAGCGTTCCGGCGCATTTACCCTCCAATGTGACAGTGATCACCACCTTAGATCTTTTTGCCGAACCCGCCACATGGTGGTACCAGGCCGCTCAGGGCGTGGATACGGTGCTCCACTTGGCGTGGTATGCCGAACCAGAAAAGTACCTTGATTCCGAATTAAATCTTTCCTGTCTCAAAGGAACGATTGCAATGGCACAGGGGTGTGTGCAGGCGGGAATACGGAGATTTGTCGGGATCGGAACCTGTTTTGAGTACCAGCAGACTGACGAAAACCTTTCGACGGATACACCACTTGATCCTCAATCCCTTTACGCTGCGTGCAAAGCAGCGACCTATTTCGTGCTGCGCAGTTATTTTTCGTTTCACGCCGTGTCGTTTGCATGGTGTCGGCTGTTTTACCTTTACGGCGAAGACGAAGACCCTAGGCGTCTTTTTTCCTATGTGCGGCGGCAACTGCAGCACAATCAACCGGCAGAGCTTGGAACCGGCGAAGAGGAGCTTGATTACCTGGATGTTAAAGAAGCTGCACGCCAGATTGTGGAAGTGGCTTTAGGCACATATGAAGGGGCATGGAATCTTTGCTCCGGACGAGGAATGACGGTGAGAGCGATTGCTGAACGTATTGCCGACGAATATGGTCGCCGTGATCTATTGCGGTTCGGTAAGAGAATCCAGCACAAAGGTCAACCACGTCGTATCGTTGGGGTACCAAGCCTAATGCCCACCAACCGTTTGAAGTGAGGAGTTTTCATGGAAGTTCCGGAAAAAAAACCGATTCAATTTAAGCCCAGGGTCGATTTGGCTCATCGCACCCCATTGCAAGAGGTGATTCCTTTACAAACTCCTTTTGTAATATTTGTTGATCCCTCTGACCGATGCTTCTTTCACTGCCCGTTTTGTCCCTCGGGAGATCACGCGTTGATAAAAAACATACCAGGCAGAAATCATTTTATGTCTCTCGCTCTTTATCAGCGCATACTGGAACAAATCGAGATGTTTCCGGATCAGTTGCGCGTGCTACGGCTATACAAAGATGGAGAGCCCCTCTATAACCCTCATTTTTTCGAAATGGTGCGGTTAGCACGGGACAATAAAAAAATCAAGCGGATCGATACAACGACCAATGCTTTTCTGTTACAAAAACCAAAAGTTTTGGAAAGCATGATTGAAGCTCCGCTTGATCGCGTCAATATCTCCATCTATGGTGTAGATGCAGTACAGTACCAAAAGTTCTGTGGTATTAACATGGATTTTGATAAATTTTATCATTCGATTCTTGAATATTGTAGAAACAAGAGTAAGTCATGTGAAGTCATCATCAAGATCAATGGGGATATTATTTCTGAAACGGATGTAAAAAGATTTATCGACTTGTTTGGTCCCTGGGCCGACGGGATTTACGTAGAGCATGTGATGATGTGTTGGCCAGAATATGATTATGCTGCAAAGAATATCGAACCCCATCCGACACTCGGTATTTATGGCCAGCCTGCACAAAGAGTGGAGGTCTGTCCCTATGTTTTTTATAGTATGGCGGTAAATTCCGATGGAACCGTGAGCGCTTGTTTTCTCGACTGGCAAAGAATGCTAGTTATTGGGGATGTACTTCAAACCACACTTCCCGAAATTTGGCATGGAGAAATAATACATGAGCATCGTCTGATGATGTTGCGTAAGCAGCGCAGATTCCATTCCACGTGCGCTAAGTGTGACCAACTTGTGCGCGGAATGCCTGATAATATTGACGCTTATGCTGAAACCCTGCTTGAACGTATTTGAATCAAATGAAGGAGTTAATAAAGTGAAATGCCCTGCTTGTATTGATGATCAAATGCAGCAGAAGATATTTGAATGGGATTTGCCTTCCAAAAGTGATACCGATATTCCGGTTCCTTATCATAACAAGTATCAGCTATTTTATTGCGCGCACTGTGGGCACTTGTATAATCGCATAAATGAAATTCAGGAACGAGCACTTGCAGAATACTATTCCATTCACAGCCAAAGATACTATGATGCGAGTGGTTGCCTACTTCCATATCTATGTGGAGATTATCCAGGTTCTAGACATGACACTTCGACTAAAAGATATGATTTTTTATTTAATTTTTTCACAAAAATTCCACACCACACCCGTATTCTCGATTTTGGTTGTGGCCAGGGAGGGTTTCTAAGTTGTTTATACCAAAAAGGTTTTCGATACCTTTACGGTGTGGACGTAGATGAGTATGCAATCCAGCTGGCAAAGAAAAACTCACCGGCGTCTGTTACTGTTAATTTAGTTGATTGGTTGTCATCAGAGCACCAAGGTTACTTTGACGTTATTGTCCTTGATCAAGTCCTGGAACACATCGTGCACCCAAGAGATTTACTTGTTTGGCTTTCTTCGTTTTTAAAGGAGGATGGTGTTTTCATTATTTCAGTTCCATACGCTGAGAAATATTTAGATTCCTCAGTATTCCCTATACAACATTTTTGCTTACTTGAACACGTCCAACATTTTACATCATCGTCCTTAATGAATTTATTGACTTCAGAAAATTACGAAGAAGCGACAACGCAGGCTCAGCCAAAATTTTTAATCCCCATAATAGCAACCTGCAGCCCTAATCGTTTTTTCAAGAAAGAGTCTTTTCAACCAAAACGACTTAATTACAGCTTGTTATTAGATATAACACCATACAAACGTCTCTTTTCAGAATTTGGCAGATTCGTTGATGTAGTGCTTGATGTTGTATCCCAAAGCACGGTATTGTATTGGGGTATGTCAAGAGAGTTTTATTTTATTTTCTCAAGAACACTAGATAATTGCTCGGCCTATTTTTTGGCTGATAATAACACCAAGTTAAGTACTAAGAGTTTCAAAGGAACCAAAATTTATCCTCCTCGTACACTCATTACTAACAATCCTGAATTGGTTAAAGAGGCGCTTCTTGTGATTTCTGCGATTGGATACGAGGACGAAATCTACCGTGAGGCGCTCGAGCTTGGTTTTCCTCCCGAGCGCATCATACGCCCTTCTTTGTTATGGCAGGAGCTTACGTCATGCGCATCGGGCATCTAACACCCCACTGTGGCGGGGGGGTAGGCCAAGTAATAGGCGCATGGCTGCGGGCCGCCTGCGCTCGTGGCGAGGACCACTGGGTAATGGCGCTCGAAGCTACTCATCATCCTCCCGATGAAGTGCGGGCTGCCGACCCTTCGCGCTTTGCCGTGGCAAGGGATGACCGATCCATCGACGAATTCATGGCGCTATGCGATGTGCTTGTGCTGCATTGGTGGAACCATCCGCTCCTTTACCGCTGGATGACCCAACGCGCCATACCGCCGGCACGTGTCGTTCTCTGGGCGCATGTCCTGGGGGCACAAGGCCCGTACCGTTTTCATGACGAACTGGCAGCAATGGCGGATTATTTTGTGCTTACAACCGAAGCAAGCCTGGCTTATCTAACGCCGGTGTTGCAAGCGCTCCCCCATTGCTGCATTCGATCCACACGGGGCACCGAACGTTTCCTGGCGTTGAATCTCAGTGAGAGCCCGCAGCGCGTAGTCGGCACTGTCACCACTGCCCCCGATTTCTCCAAACTCCATCCCGACTTCATCCTGGCTTCGTTGCAAATCCTTGATCTGATTCCCGATGCTAGCCTCGTTCTCATCCTACCATCACTTCATTCCGATACGCCACTGATGCATGCATTGCGCACACTATCAGTGCAGGATCGCTTCGAATTGTACGGCTGGCTCGAAGATCCCGTTCCGCTCATGCGCACCTTTCGGGTGTTTGGCTATCCGCTGCAGCCGCATCATTTTGGGACAGGCGAACAAATCCTCGCCGAAGCGATGCTGTTAGGGATTGCTCCGGTGGTGCTCGATAACCCTCCCGAGCGGTACATCGTGAAGCACCGGGAAACTGGGCTTGTGGCCCGCAGCATTGAAGAATATCCTGAATGTGTCGCCGAGCTTTTATGCGACCCTAGCCTTGCTAAAACCTTAGGCCAACAGGCCCGCGAGGACATTCTCGCCCGGTACGACATGAAACATTTTTTGAGACAGTGGTCAGAGGTGTTTGCTTCGGTGATGTCGCTTCCACGCCGCGCGCGTTCGTGGCCACACCGGGTCGAGCCTACTGGTGCGGCCATATTTTTGGCATCGGTGCCGGAGGTCAGACCTCTGTTCGAAACCGGGAATTTGGATGCACTACGCGACCTGGCGGCACAAAATCCCCAATGGCGCTCCCAGAGCAAGGGTTCACCGGCGCATTATGCTCGATATTTCCATGATCCCCAGTTGTGGCGGTGGGCGCGCTTTCTGGCCACTGCGCTTTGACTTAGCCATGGTCTGAAATGATTTTTGCTGTGTAATCGCGATGTCCGATATTTATGCACCCCACGAAACCCTGCTGGAAATAAAGTTAGCCGATCAGATCATTGCTTCATATTGTCAATATACTTTTCTGTAAAATTTTTTAAAAAGCCTAACCTCAATGGTTTTCTCTTTAGACTTTTTATGCTGAATCCTTATACCTAGATGCCTTTATATCCTCGATGATCCCTTTTCCCTCATCTTTCATGGCCACTCTAACCTATTTGAGCTTATTCAACCGCCACCATACAATAGATAGGTATCTGACAGATACCTGCCCTTCCATTTATTGAACTCTTCCAAAATCTTTTTACTTATCCTTGATACACTGCTATGGGACAATCCTTTCTTGCTCAGGACCTTGGATACTTAGTTTTCTACCTTCCCTATGGATAAGCCACGCATATATAAAGATAAGTGATGATATGTTCTACCTCTTTCATTCTTGTGGTATATGGGGTAAATAGTTTTGAATTGAAAGGCGCATTTCTAACCTGGCGCATGTCTATGATTACGTCCCCTGAGGATATCTTTATTGTCCTTGGCTTGTATCCACTCTTGTAACGTTTATTGTCATTGCCCTTTCTCTCATATAGGTCTCTTCCAAGATAAGCCCTAAGTTCTTCTATGGCAATCTGAAGCATCATCCTTGCCCCTATCCGGGTAACTTCCATTACTGAATCCCTATGGGCTAAAAAATTTTCCATTTCTTTTTTCATAATCTCCAAAGCCCTCTTCCACAGACCCTTTCTCATAACCCATAACCTTCTCCTTTCTCCCATTAAAGGGTTATTCTATCTCATTGCAACTTATACCCTTTTTGGAATTTGCAGAAAAGATTTTACGCTATCGAGATGAAGCCCAGGTTATCAAGTTCATGCTTAAACCTTTGAAATGTATCTTTTGAAAGCCTTGTCTCGCTAAAACGTTTGACATATTTGAAATCATATCTCTTTTTAAAATCTGGATGTATAAATGTATCCAGCTGTCTGTATTGAAATTTGAAAGCAAAATTGAGATCAAAGTCCTTTGCGATATTGTAGAATTCCCGTATTATCCTTAATCCATGAGACTCATCGCCCATGTGATTGTTTGCCATCTCAAAGATAAATAGATTGTTGAATAAATCTGAGTGTCTATTTAACATGGTCTCACCTCTAATAATATAGCTTGGTGTATAGCTTTTTTAGTCCTGCTTTTTTTAAATTACAACCCCATTTTAGTTTTGTTGCACACAAACACTTTACTGATTGTTATACAGTAAAATGTAACTGCTCTTCGAAAACTGCTAATGTTTCTTAATAAAACTCTTAATTTTCTTCAAAATAAACTCCAACTTTGCATTGGTCATTCCTGGATAAACACCAATCCAGAATGTATCATGCATAACCTTATCTGTATTACTTAAATCTCCCGCAACACGGTAGCCTTCTTTGCTTTTTCTCATTTCATCAAAACAGGGGTGTCTAATAAGATTCCCTGCAAATAGGTTTCTTGTCTGTATTCCATTGGACTCAAGGTATGTTACAATTTCATGTCTCGTAAATTTTGTGTTTTCTCTTAAGGTCAGGGTAAAGCCAAACCAGCTTGGATCAGAATTGGGGGTTGGCTCGGGCAAGATGAAATACTCCTCTAGATCCTTAAGGCCTTCACGAAGTATCTTCCAGTTTTTCTTTCTCGCCTCAATGAAACTAGGTAATTTTTCAAGCTGGGCACAGCCTATTGCTGCCTGCATGTCTGTTAGTTTCAGGTTATAGCCAAAATGTGAATAGGTATATTTGTGATCGTATCCCTTTGGCAACTCTCCCAATTGCCAGTGAAATCGTCCCTTGCATGTGTTATCATGGCCAGATGGGCACCAGCAATCCCTGCCCCAATCCCTTAAGGACAACATTATTCTGTACAGGTCTCGATCATTGGTGCAAACCGCACCTCCTTCCCCGGTGGTCATGTGATGAGCTGGGTAGAAACTGAGTGTGGATATATGCCCAAAACTACCGGTAAACTGCCATGTATTTTCTTTTAGATACCTTGATCCCAGGGAATCACAGTTATCTTCTATTAGCCACAGACCGTTTTTGGCACAAAATTCACATATTTTATCTACATTAAAAGGATTTCCCATGGCATGGGCCAACATAACGGCCTTAGTCTTTTCTGAGAGTGCACCCTCTAGTTTATCTGGATCTAAATTGTAATAAGGCAACTCAACATCCACAAACACTGGGATTGCCCCGTACAAGACAATGGGGCTCACAGTGGTGGGAAATGAGGCAGCAACAGTTATAACCTCGTCTCCTCGTTTGATCCTCCTTTCACCCAGTTTTGGGGAAGTTAACGCACTAAAAGCAAGCAAGTTAGCAGAGGATCCAGAGTTTACAAGGGCACAATATTTTACACCAAGGAATTCTCTCAGCCCCGTCTCCAGTTTCTCTGCATATCTGCCCGATGTGAGCCAAAAGTCAAGGGAACTATCCACCAGATATATAAGCTCTTTTTCGTCATAAACTCTGCCAGAATAGTTGATTTTTGAATTTGAAGTTTCAACTTTAGCTAATGTAGCTTTATGAAAGTCGTTGTAATAATCTTTTATTTCCGTGAAGATTATGAATTTTCTTAGTCTTTTTAATGCTTCAACTTTTAGGACTCCTATTTCAGTCTCTATCTCCTCTTCGTTAATTACAGCCATATTATCTAAGGAAAAATACAACGGAAATAAACCATTTTCAGGATCATTAACTAAATCTTCTCTTGAAATTACAATCTCATCATTTAAATTAGTTCTAATACTATTGGCCATTAAACAGAGCCATTCTGTCTTTTTCTTTAATCTTGATATTGCAAGTACATAATTGTTAGCTGTATTATCTTCACTATACACCGCGCTTCTTGTTAGATAAATCCTACCTTTCTGTACAAGGATTTTAGAATCTTGCACTTTATTCTGCAATTTAACTGACCCTGCCAGATAACTTATCATGTCCAATACCTGCCCTAGTATTTATGTATTCTGAATAAAGCTCCAGATGATCATATGTGCTTATTCTGTTATTTTCATACAATTGTTTATACCAACCAATTGTCCAATCTACTGATGCGTCAATACCCAGTAACAATTTCCAGCCTAACAATGCCTTTGCTTTTGTAGAATCCAGGGTGAGACAGGGTGCCTCTGGCAAGTCATTTCCCTCTCTCTTTATCACATAGGATATTTTTGCCCAGCGACTTTGAACCAAGGACACCAAATCCTGCACAGAAATAGAGTCCTCTCTTTCAGGCCCAAAATTCCAGGCCCCTTCATAATTATCGTGTCCCAACAATAACTTCTCAGCTAACAAAAGATAACCATTTAAGGCATCCAGCACGTGTTGCCAGGGCCTTCTAGCCAGGGGATTACGGATAACTGCAGGCCTTCCAGTATGGGCCGACCTGATGAGATCAGGAATAATCCTATCTTTTGCCCAATCTCCACCTCCAATCACATTTCCTGCCCTTACTGTGGCAATTAACGTCTTGCTATTCTTAGAAAAAAAGGATCTTCTAAACGCCTCCACAACGATTTCAGCACAGGCTTTAGATGCACTATATGGATCACTTCCTCCAAGTTGGTCGCTTTCCCTGTATCCCCACAACCATTCTTTCATTTCATAACATTTATCACTGGTAACTATTATGACTGCTTTCACATGGTCGTTATGTCTTATTGCTTCCATAAGATTTGCAGTGCCTATAATATTGGTACTAAAAGTTTCCAAGGGATTATCATAAGAATAACGAACAATGGGCTGTGCAGCCAGGTGAAATATTACATGGGGTTTACACCGTGTTATTGAGTCTTTAAGAGATATGTAATCTCTTATATCCCCAATGGTAGAGTCAAAGTCAAACTTCAATAGTTCAAAGTGATTAGGGCTGGTGGGAGGGGGCAAGGAATACCCAAAAACTGTGGAACCCAACTCTTTCAGCCATGCACAGAGCCAGGACCCTTTAAAACCAGTGTGCCCGGTCACAAATACTCTAAGTTCCTTCCAAATACTTTTTCTTAGTTCCAGATCTTCCATGGTGCATTTCCAGAATTCCAAAGCCTCTCAAGCTCTAATTTATCCCTTAGTGTATCCATACACTTCCAGAACCCTTTGTGCTTATAAGCCATTAAATTCGACTCCTTTGCCAACCTTTCCAATACACACTCTTCAAACATGTATTTATCTGCATCATCAGGTAACAATGAGAAGACATCACTTTTCAATACAAAAAAGCCACCATTTACCCATCCACCATCTCCTAAGGGCTTTTCCTTAAAGCTATTTACATTGTTATCATCATCAAGGGTTAGAACGCCAAATCTACCCTCTGGCTGAACTGCAGTCATCGTTGCGACTTTTCCATGTTGCCTATGATAATTGATTAAATCTTTTAGACTCACATCAGAGAGCCCATCCCCATAAGTCAACAAGAAATCTCCATTGTTCACATAATCCCGTATCCTCTTTAACCTGCCTGCTGTTCCAGTATATAGACCAGTATCTACTAGTGTTACCCTAAACTTCTCACAATAAGTGCAGTGAACCTCAAAGCTATTAGTTTTTAAATTGACTGTGATGTCCGAATTATAGATATAATAATTGAGAAAATACTCTTTAATGAGATAGCCTTTGTAGCCAAGACAGATTATAAAATCATTGAATCCCTGGGCCTCGAAAACCTTCATAATATGCCATAATATAGGCTTATCACCTATCTCAATCATAGGCTTGGGCTTAAGGTGAGATTCTTCTGTTATTCTTGTACCAAACCCTCCTGCAAAGATTACAACCTTCATGGCATACCCCTTCTTTTAGTGTCTCACTTTGACACCAATTTCATATTTCCATCTTATCCTTTGTTTTCCTCACATGCCCTGAAACCCCTAGCCATAGCTTTAGCAATCTCAATGCCAGGACCCAGGGAGGCCAGGTTTGAGAGATTTCAAAGAAAATCAGTCTATGGATTAGGGACGTAGAACCATATAAAAGGCTAAAGTGTCAAAGGCTTGACACAACCCCACTATTGCCATGACTCTTATTGCACCTACTATACTGTCCAAGGTACAGGTACTTACAAACAATAGGCCTTGACCCAGGCTAAATGCGCTATCCTGTGGAAAATCTCCATGTTCATTGAGGGAAGCAAAAAACATGACAATGCAATGGGCAAGGGATTAAAGCCCATACAGACCCCGCAGGCTTAAGTCATAAGACACAATAATTTATCAGCTCCCTGATCTTATATAGAGAACATGGCCACATTGGGCATGGGCAAGGGATAGGGAAGTCTAAGCGGGAATCTAGATACCCAAAAAATGATGAAGAGATTAAAAACTCCTAACCTAAGGAACTGAATCTTAAAACCTTTTAGGAGGTGAAAGAAAGCACGGATTGCCCATGAACGGGAGTCTCACCCAGAATGAAATAAAGTCAGGGGTAACATAAATTTATTTTTAGAGGATTCTATGCTAAAAATATGTGTGCTTAAGCTCCATCTAAAATTTTGGCGATATTTTATAAGGCTAACAGAAGGGCTGGACTATGTTGAAGGTGATCTATGCAAAGGACATCCTGTTGTTTTACATGGGTAGGGCACCATTTGGATTTCTCCTTTATCCTGTGTATGCCTTTTTAGTGGGAGATACCTTAATTGATACTGGTACAACCCATGTGGCAAAAGAGTTTATCTCAGCCATTAAAGGAAATGAGATCAAGCAGATAGTTAACACCCATCACCACGAAGACCATATAGGCAATAATGCCCTCCTTCAGGAGATGTTTGGAGTTCCCATATATGCCCATCCCCTGGCTTTACCATACCTTGAGAATCCTGTGTCCATTAACCTTAGGCCTTATCAAAAAATAATATGGGGCCTTCCCAGGCCATCAAAGGGCCTGGCAATAGGTGACAGGGTGGATACAGGCACTTACAAATTTGAGATTATTCATACCCCTGGGCACTGCAATGACCATATTTGTTTATATGAACGGAAGAAAAGGTGGCTTTTTACTGGGGACTTATTCTGTGGCACAAATTTTATTTATCTTAGAAAGGATGAAGACTACTTGCAGATCCTCCAATCATTAAAAAAACTTTCTGAATTGGAAATCGAGACAATATTTTGTAGCTTAAAAGGAATTGTTACAAATGGGAAAGAGGCACTTCTAAGGAAGATATCTCGCATGGAAAACATTATGGAAACAGTTCTCAGGATGAAGGACAAGGGCATTTCTCCTTCAGAAATCAGAGACAAGGTCCTTGGCAGGGAGGACCTGCGCTGGATAGTAACAGGTGGGCATTATTCAAAACAAAATACTGTGGATAACATTCTTCAAAATTATCCCAGACCTCTATTAGCATTGAAAGGACAAGGGAAATAGGGATAGGAAGGCCATGACCAACTGCATGGACCTGTAACATGCCTTAAAGCCCCACACAAGGGTTTGTTTTCAGGTCACAAGGGGATCTATGGATAAGGGCAGAGGGAGCTATAAGGCCAAAGGGGAGAGGTCAATGGCAGTTAAAACAAACAGAAGGGTATATTAAAGGCCAATAAAACCGGTTTCCCTTAAATATTCCCGTTGAAAGGCCTTTTATTTTCCTGATATTTAAGCTAAGAACGATAGCCATGGATAAAGGAGACATCCTTAGACAAATCCAAGAAAGGCTGGAGAAGGACTACCAGCTCCCGGTGCTTTCTCCTGTGGCCATGAAACTGGTGGAGATGGCCACTGACGATACCAAATCTGCAAAGGACCTTGCCCAATTAATCGAAAAAGATCCCTCCCTTTCCTCCAGGGTCCTTCAAATGGCCAACAGCGCCTATTATCCCAAGACAAAGCCTGTGACCACCTTAAAGGATGCCGTGGTGAAGATAGGCTTTCAGAGGCTTAGGATCATGGCCCTTTCCATCTCTTTAAGGGATACCTTCCCCATGGGGAAGGTGGGAGGCCTTGATTATGAAAGGTTTTGGAAGGTGTCCCTCTATCGTGGGCTAATATCCCGGGAGTTGGCAAAGAGATTAGGGGGATGTGACCCAGAGGAGGCCTTCCTGGCAGGTCTTATCTTAGAGATAGGGCTCCTCATATTCTTTGATGTGGTATTAAAAAGACAGGCCCAGGCCATACCCCTGGACATCACCAAGATTGATCACCTCATTCAATGGGAACTCAATGAATACGGGATACATCACAGGCAGGTGGGAGCCATGGCCATGGAAAAGTGGGGGTTTCATAGGGACCTGATAGAAAGCCAGGGTGCTGGCCTAACTGGAGACACTGCCCATCCAAACCCCCTTGTTAGGATATGCCACATAGCCATTGTACTATCAGGACTCACAGTGGACAGGCATCAGGCCTTTGAGGCCCCCTGTGACCAGGTATTAAAGGCATATGATATCCAGGCCTCCACAGTGGCAGATGTGGTGGTATCTTGCATGGAGCAGGTGGAAGAGTTTGCCCAATCTTTAAAGATACAGGTAAACAAGGACATGGACCTTTTAGACCTTATGGAAAAGGCAAACCAGACCCTAAAGAGGATCTCTGAGAAGTTCGCTGATCATGGTCCTGAGGCCCCCCTGCCCACAAAGGAGGCCATAGATACCACGGACCCCAAGACCCTCATGTTACTGGAGGCCCTTGCCCATGAGATCAGAAACCCGTTAGCAGCAGTGGGAGGCTTTGCAAGGAGGCTTGCAAAAAGCCTGGACCCTGATTCAAAGGGAGGGGCCTACGCCAGCATAATATTGAAGGAGGCAGAAAGGCTGGAAAGGTTGTTGGAAGACCTAAAGTCCCTCAAGGCTGGGCAAGGGGTGTATTAAAAAAATACTAACTTGACACTGAGTAACCCTCACAGGAGAATACCCGGGATTTCAATGTGTAAGGAGGAGACATGGCTTTCATTAGCGTAAAAGAGGTCTTTGAAAAAATGCCCCAGGCATTTAGTCCTGCCCAGGCAAAGGGGCTGGATGTGGTCTTTCAGTTCAACATCTCCGGTGCCCAGGGAGGGGACTGGTATGCCACGATAAAGGATGGTACCTGCACAGTTACCCAAGGCACCCACCCATCTCCCACCGTCACCCTATCCATGAGTGATGAGACATGGCTTGGGATGGTTAACAAGGAGACCTCTGGGGTAAAGGCCTTTATGACGGGCAAGTTAAAGGTAAAAGGGGATATCATGCTTGCCCAGAGGATCTACGACCTATTTCCTCTATAAGATCAAGATGGGCCAAGGCCCCTTGGCCCTAAATTAGATGAGGCTAATAGCAGACCTACACATCCACTCCCCATTTTCCAGGGCCACTTCCAAGGATGTAAGTTTTCAGGGCCTGTACAGGGCCTCCAGGATCAAAGGTATAAACATATTGGGCACAGGGGACATCCTTCATCCTGGATGGAGGATGGCAGCTAAAGAATCCTTAGTAATGCTGGAGCAGGGCCTTTACGGCCTCAAGGATGAGTTAAAGAAAGGCGCTGAAGAGGGCCTCTCAAAATGGGACAGATCCTACCACAGGTTTGTACTCACCGGTGAGATCTCCTGCATTTACAAAAAGGGCCATAAGGTAAGAAAGGTGCATCACCTTTTGCTATTTCCAGAATTTGAAGGAGTAGAAAGGCTATGCACCAGACTTTCCAGGTTTGGGAGTCTGGAAAGTGATGGCAGGCCCATATTGGGCCTTGACTCCAGGGATCTGTTGGAAATGCTCTTGGAATCCTGTCCTTCTGCCATACTTATCCCTGCCCATATATGGACGCCATGGTTTAGCTTATTTGGCTCCAATTCTGGCTTTGATGCCATAGAAGAGTGCTTTGAAGACCTGGCAGCCCATATCCATGCACTGGAGACAGGCCTCTCCTCTGACCCTCCCATGAATAGGCTGTTATCCCACCTGGATGCCTACTCCCTGGTCTCCAACTCCGATGCCCATTCCCTATATAAGATAGGCAGAGAGGCAACGGTCTTTGAATTTGAGGGAGAAATCTCCTATTACCACATGGCAAAGGCCCTTGAGACAGGAAATGGACTGGTGGGTACCCTGGAGTTCTTTCCAGAAGAGGGGAAATATCACTTTGACGGTCACAGGGCCTGCAATGTCAGGACCCATCCAAGTCAGACCCTGAGCCTCGGAGGTATCTGTCCCAAGTGCGGGAAGGCCCTCACAAAAGGTGTATTGTTCAGGGTCCAGGAGCTGGCCGACAGGACCGAGGCAAAAAAGGACAAGGAATACCATTCCATCGTGCCCCTCTGTGAGATATTGGGAGAGATACTGGGTACCAATCCCCAATCCAGGGTGGTTCAATCACAGTATTTTAAGCTAATAGAAGACCTTGGGCCTGAGCTGGAGATACTCACCCTGGAATCCCTGGAAGAGATCAGGAGGGCAGGTGGACCTATCCTGGGCCTTGCCATCAGCAGGATGAGGGAGGGCAAGATAATGTTAGAACCAGGATATGACGGCCAGTATGGAAAGGTAAGCCTCTTTAGACCTGAGGACCTGGAGCGCCTAAAAGGCAGGAGGAGCATATTTGAGTTACCTGAGCAAAGGGAACCAAAACCCACTGATTTTATAAAAGATAAATCTGGCCTTGAGACCCCTCAAGGAGAAAAGGCCCCTCTGGTACAAGGGAGTCAGGGATTAAACTATGAACAGAGGCAGGCAGTGGAGGCACCCCTGTCTCACCTGATAATCCAGGCAGGGCCTGGCACTGGAAAGACCACCACCCTGATTTACAGGATAGCCCACCTTGTGGTGAACCATGGGCTTGATCCCAGTGAGGTACTGTGCCTCACATTCACCAGAAAGGCCAAAACTGAACTGGAAAAAAGGCTCTCTAAACTTATTCCCAACCCTGAGTCCCTCACTATTACCACCTTTCACTCCTTTTCCATGGGCCTTATCAGGTCCTTTGTCAGCCAACTGGGGCTTTCAGACATACACCCTATCCCCGTTGAAGGATCAAGGCAGGCATTGGTGGAGCTTGAGGGGTTGAAACAAGGGATGCCTTTAAGTTTTGGCAATGAGTTTTCCAGTGTATTCTCCCAGGTCTTGGAGGAATTTTCCCAGCCATTTTCCATGGAAGGGATCTTGTCCTTTTTAAGATTCTCTCTCCTTCCTTCCCCTGCCATAGAGCCAATGGCCCTGGCCATCCTCAGGTGGGGAAAGGAGGACCTCGCAAATAGAATCCCCCATTACAAACTGGTCTGTGTGGATGAATTCCAGGATACCAGTCCCATTGAACTGGAGATACTCAAGGCAATCATTTCCATCTCTGGTGCAAGGCTTTGTGTAATAGGGGACCAGAACCAGAGTATCTATGGATTCAGAGGTGCCTTGAAGGACCCTGTTTGCCAGTTGGAATCCTTCCTTGGGGGCCCGATTAGACTTGCCTTAAATAGGAATTATAGGACCACAAAAAATATCCTTGAGGCTGCCAATTCCCTTGTCCCCGAAGGATCTCCCCTGATTACCCAAAACGACGATGGTGAAAGGATAAGGGTTGTGTTTTTTAAAGATGAATATGAAGAAGCAAGGTTCATAATGAAGGAGGTCCAGAGGCTTGTGGGAGGGACCTCCTTTGAGACCTTGGAGCCCATGGACAGGGACAGGGCGCCCATACCCTTCTCCGAGATAGCAGTGCTTTATCGCCTAAATGAAATTGGTGAGAGATTGGCAAAGGACCTGAACAACATGGGCATACCCATTGCCCTAACCAATAGGCAATTGATAGTGGAGCTCCCAGGGGCTGATCTTATATATTATTATTTAAGCACCCTGGCCTATCCCCAAAACCAATATCTCCGGTACTGTTACGAAAGGCTCCTTAAAAAAAGGGGCCTTAGGCCAAAGACCCATGGCAATTTGGAGCTATATGATCTTTCTATACTTGTGGAAAGGGCCATAAAGATCCATGAGATAAAGATAGATAAAGAAAACCAGGGCATCTTTGATTACATCCTTGAACTGGCCAAAGAGCACAGAAAAGGCCTAATTAGTTTCTTGCACGAGCTCCAATTTGAGACTTATGGGGAAGACAAGGTCACTTTAGGGGACAGGGTGGCACTTATGACCCTCCACGCCTCCAAAGGCCTGGAGTGGGATGTGGTCTTCCTCTGTGGGGTAGAGGAGGGGGTTTTACCCTTAACTATTTTTAATGATTGTGATATTAATGAAGAAAAAAGGCTTTTTTATGTTGGTCTTACAAGGGCAAGGAAACTTATGTATCTCTTGGTGAATCAAAGGCGCAGAATCAATTCTAAACCTATGAAGCTTTCACCCTCCAGGTTCTTATCTATGCTGCCCAAAGATATATTGGAGGTGAAAAAGGTGGCAGAGGAGGGAAAACAACAGGCCAGGATGTATAAAAAAAGGAGCATCTTCCCAACACCAACCTTTGGAGGCTAAAATGAAGGTGGTATTTCACCACAGGTACCTGGAGGTCTATACCTCTGACCCTGCAGCTGAAGCAGGGAGGCTAGAGGCCATCCTCAAAGAGATCCAAGACATTGCCCAATTTATCACTCCAGAACCTGCCCTTCTCTCACACATAGAGGCCGTGCATTCCAAAAGACATATAGAGAGTGTGAAGGCAGAGGGCCTCTATGAGATTGCAGCCCTTGCCGCGGGTGGTGCCATTGAGGCAGCAAGGATAGGCCTAAGAGAACCCTGTTTTGCCCTGATAAGGCCACCTGGTCACCATGCATCCATGGATGGTTACTGGGGTTTTTGTTACTTCAACAACGTGGCAGTGGCAGTAAAATACCTGATAAGGGAAGAAGGATTAAAGGAATTCTTCATCCTGGATTTTGATTTACACTATGGCGATGGAACTGCCAATATCTTTGGTGGGAACCCCCATGTGAAGATACTGAATCCCTCAGGGAGAGATAGGAAAGAATATTTGGCCCAGGTGGAAAAGGCTATAAGGGAATTGAAGGTGGACATGTTTTGTATATCAGCCGGCTTTGACAACCACGAAAGGGACTGGGGTGGCCTCCTTAAGACCGAGGACTATGCCGCCATGGCCTCCATGGTAAGGACAAGGGCAAAGGAGTTAGGCGCAGGGTGTTTTGCAGTACTGGAAGGGGGGTACAACCACCAGGTCCTGGGCAAAAATGTAAGGGCATTCTTAGAAGGCCTTGGGGCCTAACCCTACCTTGCCCCTGGGACCAAGGGAGGTATCTCCATAAGGCCTGAGTAATAAGCCACCTGACCTTCTTTTATGTTGCACCTCATTGCCTCCCCTGCGCTGATCTCCAGTACAAACCTGGCAGGCCTCACGGAGCTAATGGCCGTCTCATCCAGGGGCCTTGCTTGATGATGGACATTGACCACCCTCATCCCTCCATCAAGGAATATAATATCCAGAGGGATATAGGTGTCCTTCATCCAAAAGGTCCTCACAAGCTCCTGGTTAAATATAAACAGCATGCCTCTTTCCCTTTCCAATTCCCTCCTGAACATAAGGCCCTTTTCATGCATCTCCCTTGTCCTTGCCACCTCCACCTCAAAGGTACAGGTGGGGTTAAACTTGTCATCATAAAAGACCACAAAATCAGCAGCAAAGGAGCCCTTGGCCCAGGCCAAAAATAAGAGGCTGAAGATCAAAAAAGACCTCCATAGACAGCCACTACCCACGACACATCCCAAGGCTTAGGAGTCTACCCATTTACCTGACCCCTATTTAACCAAGAGTATGGGGCAGGTGGCCATTAGCCCTACCTTGTAACTAATTGTACCAAAACCCTGTTGCTCCTGAGAGGGATCAATCTTGTGGCTGCTCATTATAATCAGGTCAACCATGTTCAAGTGGGCATACTTAACTATCTCTGGTGCCCTCTTTCCAAAGACTATGGCCTTGTGGATAGTGATTTCATCTCCGTGTTTATCTATAAGTCTTTGGAGTTCCCTTTCTGCCTTTTTGTAAAGCTTTTCGTAAAAATCCTTAAATTCATCAAAACTGGTTCCTTCGATGGTCTCAATCACATGCAAAAGAGTAAGTTTGGAACCAAATATCTTTGCAAGGTTTTTGCCTATCTCCAGCGCAGGTCGAGACTTGGGTGTAAAGTCAGTGGGAATCAAGATGGAGCTAAACATACTAATTTTCACCTCCAACCAAGTTAGTCCATAGACTCAAAACATGGTATGCACAATACTTTATTATCCCTTAATCTTGCCTTTACCTCTGCCAGTTTTTCGCCACAATTTTCACATACAATTGTCTTAAATATCCTTGCCTTTTTGGGTAAGACCAAAGTAGGATACGAGATATCAAAAAGATCCCTTTCATCTCCCTTTAGAATGCTCAATACATATTTTGCCCTCCTTTCCTTTGCATATTCTATCACCTCAAAGGACGGATCACCTTTAAGAAATCTCTCCCATAGGGACTTTTCCTCAGGTGTTTCAGGGAGGTCAAATTTCACACTTATCCTTATTGCATCACCTCTGTCCCTGCTTATGAAGGTGTATACCTGTTTTCCATAGTCCTTGAAGATCAGATTACCCTTCCCAAAGGTACACCCTGCCACAAACTGAATGGCATCCACGGCACAGGAATCATTTTCCACAATACAGACCAGTTCCTCGTCTGAACCCCTTTTTAGACCCAGGCCTTTAAGCCCCAAAAGGGCTACCCTATATCCAAAGGCAAGGCCAGGGCAACTGTGTCCATGAAAATTCACCACATCCTGGTATTCCATCTTCGCCCCCTATTCCACCACCAAGACCTTTGCGCCCTTTATGCGCCTTTCCTTTAAATCCAAAAGGGCCAAATTGGCCTCTCCTAAGTCGTACTCTTGAAACTCTGGCCTGAGATCCATCCTTTGTGCCAGGTCCAGGAACTCCACTATGTCGCTCCTTGTAACATTGGCCACTGACTTTATCTCCTTTTCCAGCCACAGTTGTCTTTCATAATCTAATTGCAAAAGCTGGGACTTGTCCACATCCTCCTTTCTAATGGCATTTATCACCAGCCTTCCACCAGGCTCCAGGTGCTTTAAGGCCTCCACAACAGGCCTCCATACAGGGGTGGTATCTATTATGGCCTTGAGCCTGGATGGAGGTTGATCCATGGTATCCCCTGCCCAGGCTGCTCCCAGCCCCAGGGCAAACTCTTGCTCTACCTTGCTCCTTGCAAATACAAAGACATCTGAATTGGGATATAGCACCTTTGACATCTTCAGCACCAGATGCCCGGAGGCGCCGAATCCTGTTAATCCCAGGAGGTCCCCGTCCCTGATATTTGCCAGCCTCAAAGACCTGTATCCAATTGCACCGGCACACAAAAGGGGAGCAGCCTCAGAATCTGATAAAATCCGGGGCAGCCTGAAGGCATACCCGGCCTTAGCCACCATATATTGTGCATATCCTCCATTGTAGTCCCTTCCAGTGGCCTTGAATTCTGGGCAAAGGTTCTCCAAACCCTGTTTACAAAGCATACATTTACCACAAGACCAGAATATCCACCCCACACCCACCCGATCCCCCGGTGAGTATCCATCCACACCAGGACCCAGGGCCTGGACCCTGCCCACCACCTGATGCCCCAGGACAATGGGGAATTTGGCAGGCATCGTCCTGCCCTCTATCTCATCCAGTTCTGTGTGGCAGACCCCACACCTGCTCACCTTTATAAGGATCTCTCCCTCCTCTGGCCGTGGTTCAGGTATGTCACCCATCACCAAGGGAGTGGTGTTCTTGCCCATGTCCTGCACCCCATAAAGGAGCATTGCCTTCATGCCACACCTCCTTTTAGCACCCCTTTTATCTATTATGCCAAATACACACTGTGCCAACTGGTCCTGTGAAAGTCCAGATACAAGATGGGCTGGTTGGTCCTCAGGTTCCAGGATACAAAATAGGTAAAGAACTCTATAGGGATCTCCCTTTCCATCACAGACTCCACAGTGCTGTGGACCTTCTTTACAGTCCTTTTCAGGAGCAGCTCCAGATCAAAGGCCTGATCCATCCTTTTGAAACAGGGGTTGGTAAGAATCTGTTCCAGGGCCTCATCCCAGTGTATTGCCTCTACCTTTCTTCGCAACACATAGGCATTACCACCATCTGTTAGGATAAAAAAAGAAGGGTTTACCTGGATCTTCACCTCAGATTGATCCAGCCTGGAAAGCCTTTGCCCTAACTCCAGAAGCAGCCTTGTCTTTTTTAAGACCTCCTCCACCTGCCTTATCTGCATCCTTTCAAATATGCACCTCTGCCCCTGCTCTCCAAACTCCTTTAACCTGGTTGGGTCAAAGCCAATATCCAATAGATCCCCTATGGTAAGGGTAGGATCTGCCCCCAATCCCCTCTTTATGATCCAGGAGATATAACTAGGCCTCCTATAATTGGGCAATGACTCGATATACCTGGCAGGTTGCCTCCGCACACCCAAGGGGAGGCTGTTCCAGACCTTCATGTCTCCATAGATTATATCCGCCTTTTCCGTCATACCCCTTGGAGCGTAAGACTGGATTGGTATGTTTTTAACCTGATCCGAAAACCTTATCTGTTCCAGGGACTCACCCCCTGTGTAACCTATGAGCTCACTGATCCTCCTCCTAAAGGATATAAACTTGGTCGTAAACTTGGTGAACAAATATCTCATTAATGGTGTGTGAATGTTTCTCTTTAGCTCTTGCTCAAAATACAGTTCCAAGGCCTTGTAAAGCTCCTTAAATTCCTCAATAGTCTTTTGAACCATCACCTCGTTTTCACGCATATGTATAAGTTCTTTTTTTCTGTGTATGTGATATACAAGCTTAAGAATGTTAGCACTTAAATCAGGGACTATTACTGTTTGAGGAAGGTAAAACATATACTTTGTTCCTTTTGGAATGTGCTCCTTTTTTACCAATTCATCAATGCTAACCCAATTGTTATTTTTGTAAATATCGTATGCCGGATCGTCCTCAGGTATGACATTGTCCAAAATTCCTATTGCCTGCTTGCTTTCCAAAAAATTGTTAAAATACTTTAGTATCTTTGTACCAAGGCCTTTTTTCCTGTATGGAGCCTCTACTTCCACATATACTAGATAGTAGCATGAATAAGGTTTCTTAAGATAAAGGGTATGGAGCCTGCCCAACTGCTCGCCCATTTCTGATTGAATCTGGATTGTGTGGAATGGGGCCTTGGAATGATCATTTTTTACCATATTAATCCTGGCACCTGATATGGTTTTGTTTATCAATTCTGATAGGTTTTCAAAGAGTTGGGACACATTTTGTTCTCTCACCATAGATCGGCCTTTTAGGCCCTCCTCTATGAGGCCGATGAGGGCAAGCCTCTCGGAGAGGCTCAGTTTTGATGGTACAGGTTTCAAGTACATAGGGATCCTCCCATAAAAATAAAAAGGCGGAGCGTGCGCTCCGCCTCCTTTATTGGGGCACACGCTCAGCCCACCACACAGATTCTAAAGTAATAATACCTCTTAAGACTGAGATAATTCCCTTTCATAGGGTCATTATTTACTTGTTAGACTTCTTTGTGTCAACATCTCATGGCATTATGTCTGAGGAATGGGTCAGTAGCTGATGACTGGCTATAAAGATTTATAGCGGGGGGAGGATTCGAACCTCCGACCTTCGGGTTATGAGCCCGACAAGCTACCAGCTGCTCCACCCCGCGATCAGATTAAAATATAAGCCCCTACTCTCTCACTGTCAATATAAATACCTGATCCCCAAGGCACAGGCAAAACCTTCCATCCCTTTCCTCTATGAACTGAGAGATCTGGTAATAGGCCTTTCTTGAAAACCTGCATGGGAATCTATTGTCCTTTACCATGCAATAAAGGACATTATCTTTGCCCACAAAAAGGGTGGCCGGGTCCAGGGACTCCTGGGTGAAATCGCTCAGTTCCAGAATAAGGCCCTTTGCCCTGTCCCGGTAATACACCCCCCATACCACAAAGGCAGTATCTTCCACTTCCACATAGCAAGGCCGTCCCTGCCATTCTATGATATAAACACCATCCTCATTGAGCCTCAGGTGCTCATAAAAAAACCTTACAAAATCATCCCTCACAATGGGTGCATCCTCATGGTACCACTTGCCCTCCTTGTCTATCCTCAAAAGGCAGGGAGGTAGCCCTTCAGGTATTTTTGTTCCTTTTTCTGCCTCTCTCTCTTTTCCCTTCTCTCCCAATCTTTACCCCTTTTCCCTTTAGGAATTCCCTTGCAATTTGGTGTAGATCTTTGAGGTTCTCAAACCTCAATATGGTCTTGTGCATCTCAATCTCAGCCAGCTCACGACTCAGCCCCAAGCAGTGGCTAAATCTGCCCGCCTCCCTTGGATGATTGGCTATGTGTCGCAAAAAGGCATCCACATCCCTGTTTCTGAGGATTTTCAAAAGCCCCCTGTAAAAGCTGGCATAGCCCCTCTCTATTTCAATAAAGTCCACTGGCAATTTGATAGTCCCCTTTTACAAACTATGCGCCAAGCTTACTCAAATAATCAAAAATGGCCCTGTCATAGGAACTTGTCTGTGCAAAGACCTTTTTTGCCAGGTAAAGGCGGAGATCATAGGTGGTGGCTCCATTATTCTCCCTTAGGACATTTAACACCAATGGGTAGTCCCCAGGGTCCGTTACCACTGTTACATACTTAAAGTTCTTAGCAGAGGACCTAAGCAATGTGGGGCCGCCTATATCAATGTTTTCAATGGCCTCCTGTAGTGTAACATCGGGTTTTGCCACTGTGTTTTCAAACTGATAAAGGTTTACCACTACCATGTCTATGGGCCTGATATCCAGTTCCTTCATTATTCTCAGGTGCTGTGGATCATCCCTTACTGCCAGTATCCCTCCGTGTACCTTTGGGTGCAAGGTCTTTACCCTGCCATCCATTATCTCTGGGAAACCAGTGTACTTGCTGATCTCCATGATTTCTATACCAGCCCCTTCCAGGACCTTTGCAGTGCCTCCTGTGGATATTATCTCCACCCCATATTCCCTCAATCCCCTTACAAACTCAATTAGCCCTGTCTTATCTGTGACACTCACCAGTGCCCTTTGAATCTTTATGTCCATTGACTACTCCTTTCTTGGTAAGAAGCCTTGGATCTAGTCCCTGTTATAAATGGGTCTTCTCTTTTCCAGGAATGCAGTTATGCCCTCTATCCCATTTGCACTGGATCCACATTGGGCCAAGAACTCCCTCTCCCTCTCCAAGGTGGCCTCAAAGTTGGATGCAAGGGATTCGTAGAGGAGCCTTTTACTTGCAGCAAATGAGGTAAGGGAGGTCCTCAGCAGGCCTTCCATAAGTTCTTTTGCCCTGCCAATACAAGCTTTTTCTTCCACTACCTCGTTTACTAGCCCCCATTTTAGGGCCTGCTCTCCATCAATGTTGGGGTCAAGGGCCAAGATCTCCATTGCCTTTTGAGCCCCTACAAACCTGGGGAGGAGAAAGCTCAGGCCTCCGTCTACACTAAGGCCGTTTGTGGTGTAACCTTGTTTGAGTATCGCACCCTTCTCCATGATCCTGAAATCACAGGCCAGGGCTAAAGAAAAGCCTCCCCCTGCTGCCAGGCCATTTATGGCCGCAATAACTGGCTTTGGCATCCTTCTAATCTCCAATATGGAGAGATGAAAATAGGTGGCAAGGCTGTGGAATGCCTTTTCAAATCCCCCCTTGTGCTGGTAAATCCACCTGAGATCACCACCAGTGCAGAAGGCCTTGCCTGAACCTGTGATTATAAGGCCCTTTACAGTTTGCTCCTTGTGGATGTCTTGAAGGGCCTGTGTCAATGCCTTTATGGTATCAATGTCAAAGGCATTGTATGACTTCTCCCTTTGAAAACGTATTGTGACAATAGGCCCTTGTTTTTCAACAGCAATGAAATCCATCTATCACCCCCTGAGATTTATTAAGGAAAGGGCATTATGCCAGAGTATCCTTGCCCTTTCCTCCCCATTCAAACCCATTGAGCCCATTTCATCAAGGTACCTTTTGGGACTGATCAATGGATAATCAGAGCCAAATACTATCCTTTTAGCCCCCATGATGGAGATTGCGATCCTGTAGACAAGGGGATTGTACAAATAGGGAGAGGCAGCAGTGTCAAAATACACATCTTCATAAAAATCCCTCACCTCCTTTTTCAGCAGGTAATAGAAGAAGATACCCCCGCCCCAATGGGCTAATATGATCTTGTTTCCCTGATAGGTCTTGACCAGGTTATGTATCCCCGAAATGGTAATGGGGGCCTTTCCAGGATATGAGTGTCCAATTGGCTCATTGGTGTGGAACATTATGGGTAGGCCCCTTTCCTTACAAAGGTCCATCAGAGGCCTTATCCTGGAGATCACCTCTGTGTCAATATCACTCCCATACCAGGCAAGCTCACCCACACCCACCATGCCCCCATCAAGGCACCTCTCTGCCTCCTTTACCACCGTGTCTGAACCAGGTAGAAAACAGCAAAATCCCAGTAGCCTATCTTTATACCTGGATACCATCTCCAGCACATAGTCATTGTGAAGCCTATAGATGTCCTCTTTGGACCAGGGGAAGCCAAATACCACTGCCTTTGAGATCTGCAGCCTGTCCATCTCGCAGAGGAGCTCCTCTGCTGTAATAAGCCTTGCCCTTGGGTCCACATGGAGTTTATAAAATGCCTGATCCATATGGAGATATTCGTCCCTCCTTGCAATTATCTTAGGAGGAAATATGTGGCAGTGTATGTCCAAGATCTGTTCCATGGGCCCCTTCACCTTAGTTAGGTCTTTTCTTTTAATCTGTTTTCTATTCCATAGTTCCCTTATATATTAGCTAAAATACCACAGCAAGGGGTTGGCAATGAAAGGGAAGATTATATTGCATTTATTTTGCGTCCTTGGCCTTTATATGGGGTCAATGGCCCTGGCAAACAACTATATAAAGGAAAATAGACTTGCAGGGTACTGGTATCCATCCGATGCACATAATCTCAGGTCCATGCTCACTAAGTACCTGGAAGGTGTAAAGGAGGTGCCCAAGGATCCCTTGGCATTAATACTTCCCCATGCAGGTTATGTATATTCAGGGTCTGTGGCAGCCTATGGTTACAAGGGCCTTGAAGGGGGCCAGGTAAAAAAGGTGGTGATAGTGGGGCCAAGCCATTATCTGCCCTTTCGTGGCTTTTCAGTGGAACAACATGCCTACTATACAACCCCTTTTGGTCCCATGCCCATTGACAGGTCCTTGGGCACCAAACTTTCCAAGTCCTCTGCCCTGGCCACCTATATCCCCCAGGCCCATGAAAAGGAGCACTCCGTTGAGATCCAAATACCTTTGCTCCAGATGGTCACAAAGGACTGCTCCATAGTCCCCATTGTAATGGGGGATCAAAGCTTGGCCACTGCCAAGGAACTCTCCCGTGCCCTATTGGAACTGGCAAAGGAAGAAAGATTTCTCCTGATAGCCAGTTCTGATCTCAGCCATTATCACAGTGAGGAAAAGGCAAGGCAAATGGACCACACCCTGATTCAGCTTATAACCCTTATGGATGAAAACGAATTGGAAAAGGCCATTGATGCCAAGAAGGTAGAGGCCTGTGGTATAGGGCCTATTTACACAAGCATCATTTTTTCAAAGGCAAAAAGCGTTAAATCTGGAAGGCTGCTGAGATATGGGACAAGTGCAGAGGTGACCGAGGACAAAACAAGGGTAGTGGGTTATGCCTCTGTGGGGTTTTTTAAGTAACGGCAAATCTAAGCAAATATCTTGTGGGGGTTTAAGATATTGTTAGGGTCAAATACCCTTTTTATGTCTTTCATGAGCTGTATCTGGTGATTGTCCAGCTCCATTCCCAGATATCCTGCCTTTGTAATCCCTATGCCATGCTCCCCTGAGATGGTACCCCCCAGGTCCAGGACCTTTTCAAAGAGCCTCCTAATCACCCTGGGGACCTTTTCCCTCTCTTCTTCCAGGGATTCATCATAGAGGATATTTACATGGAGGTTTCCGTCCCCTGCATGGCCAAATACAGGAATAGGCAATCTGGTCTCTGCTGAGAGTTCCTCAATAAAACGCATTATGTCTTTAAGCCTGGACCTGGGAACCACCACATCCTCACTGGTCTTGTTGGGCCTGAGCCTGTACATACTCTGGCTAAGCGCCCTTCTAAACTCCCATGCCTCCTTTGCCAGATCCTGGTCCATGGTACTTAAGAGCAGGTCTCCAGAAAAATGGGAGATTATCCATTCAAGCCCCAATAGGTCCTGTTTTACTTGCTCATATCTCCCATCCAGCTCCAGGATTAGGATAGCGCCAATATCCCTTTCAAGGTCATAGGGCCACAGTTCCCTTGCGCACTCAAAACTAACCCTATCCACAAACTCTGCCCCAGAAGGTAATATCCCTGAAGAGAGGATTTTAAACAGACAATCCATGGCCTGGCCGACCCCTGGGAAAACTGCCACGGCAGTGGCCTTTGACTCTGGCCTTGGGATTAGCCTTAGCCATGCCTTTGTTATCACTGCCAGTGTGCCCTCAGAGCCGATTAGGAGCCTTGTGAGGTCATACCCCACCACTCCCTTTAAGGTCCTGGCCCCTGTGTACATGATCTCTCCTTTGGGTATTACTATTTCCAGGCCAAGGACATAATCCCTGGTGACACCGTACTTTATTGCCCTCAGTCCCCCTGCACACTCTGCTATGTTGCCACCTATGGTACACTCCCTTGCACTGGCAGGATCCGGGGGATAATACAGACCCACTGATTCTGCCTCCCTTTGGAGCCTCTCTGTGGTAACTCCCACCTCCACCAAGGCCACACCGTCTTCTGGGCTCAGTTCAATTATACGGGTGAACCTTTCCATGGAAAGGATAACCCCCCCTTTTACTGGCAAGGCCCCTCCACTCATTCCCGTACCTGCCCCCCTTGGGATAACAGGGAATCCATAGATATTGGCAAGCCTGAGTATCTCTCTTATCTCCTCAGGGGTGCCCGGGAGCACCACCAGATCTGGCTTATAGCTTAGCCTTGTCCCGTCCTTGCCATACTCCAAGGCCCTTTGGTGGCAAAGGATATGGACCTCTCCAACTATTGAACCCAGTTCCCTGATCGCCTCTTGGGAGATCACTTATATGGCCCTTCTGCCCTTTATGGAGTGCTCTAAGGTAAGCCTATCTATATATTTCAGGTCTCCACCCATGGGTAGTCCCACAGCCAATCTGGTGACAATTATACTGGGGACCTCCTTTGACACCATGTGTGTAATGTAAGATGCCGTTGCCTCCCCTGCTGGGGTTGGATTTAAGGCAATTATCAACTCCTTGATACTTCCTTCTTTAACCCTGTTTATGAGTTCAGAGATCTTCAAGTCCTCAGGCCCTATTTTATCCAATGGGGCTATGGTTCCATGGAGTACATGGTACAGGCCCTTGTAAATACCAGCCTCTTCCACTGCAAACTGGTCCCCAGGGGATTCCACCACCATGACCAGAGACCTGTCCCTCAGAGGGTCCCTGCACACAGGGCATGGATCAACCTCCGTCAGGTTGAAACACTGGCTACAAAGAAACACCCTCTCTTTCAACTCCTGAATACACCTGGCAAGCTCCAGGGAAAATTCCTGGGTCTGCCCCAGCAGGAATAAGGCAATCCGCTGCGCAGACTTTGGGCCAAGGCCTGGCAGGCTGCTCAAAAGCCCGATCAACCTTTCCACAGGCCTGGGATAAGGACCCATCCCCTTTCCTACCTAAAATAAACCCCCAAGGCCAGGGAGATTGAGTCCCTTTGTAAGGGATGCCATGCCCTCATTTACCATATTCTTGCTCTTGGCAATGGCATCGTTTACAGCTGCCATTACCAGATCCTGGAGCATCTCAGGGTCCTCAGGGTCTATTACCTCTTTCTCAATCTTAATGGATAATATCTCCTGCCTCCCATTTGCAATCACAGTGACCATACCACCACCTGCAGAACCCTCCACTTGCCTTTCACCCAGTTCCTCCTGGAGCTTAGCTATCTTGGCCTGGAGTTGCTGTGCCTGTTTCATCAACTGGCCCATATTGCCCAGTCCTTTCATCCATAGACCTCCTTGTCTTATTAAAGATGGCTCCGTTGGGGATTATTTCTGCCTTAAATCTCTTCTTCAGCTCCTCCACAGGGCTTGGGGGTACTTGCACCTCCCCCCCTTCCTTTGTAATTATGGCCAGATCCCGGCCAAAGAACTCCTTTAGCACCTTTTTTAGTTGTGTGCACCTCTCATTGTCCTCCAGATACTGAGAAAGCACGGGGTGATCAGGCTTCCTAAGTATCAGCCTCTCCCCTTCCAATCCCTCAAAACCCCACTCTCTCAGGCTCTTGGCCATTAGCCTATTTCTCTTTTCCAAAAACAAAAGAAAATCATCCCACCCCTTTTTATCTCCCTTTGTATCCGCCACAAAGGCCTGCTGCACCTCTTTGTCTCCTGAGGACTGGTGGGCCTTCTGATCCCCTTGGGCCATACTTATCTTTGGGACCTCCCCACCCATAACCTTAGATGCAAGCTCCTTTAATGAGACCAGCTCCCCCACCATGGAAAGCCTTGCCAGCACTGCCTCCAGCACAATCTTAGGACACTCTGAGGTCCGTACCAGCTCCTCATAGTGCAACATGATCCCCAAAAGGTTATTCAGGGTAGAGGGCCCCAGCATCATGAATACCTCCCTTAGTGCCTCCTCCTCTGTCTGGGAGGTCTCCAGTGTCTCAGGGTTTACACCAAGGCCGATCAGCAGGGCATTCTTAAGGCCTGCCATTAGCTCATAGTACATCTCTTTCAGGTCATATCCCCTTTCATAGGCCTCATGCACTGCCATGAGGGCCTGGCCAGGATCTTTAGATGCCGTGGCCTTAATAGCCCTCAGCACTACTTCCCTCCCTACCCCCCCTAAGATCTCCTCCACATCCCTTTCCCTCACATCCTTCCCTGTGAAGGAGACGACCTGGTCTAAAAGCCCCTGGGCGTCCCTCAAAGACCCTTCAGCCTTCCTGGCAATAAGGGCCAGGGCCTTTTCTTCTATGGTGATACCTTCCCTTTCACATATAAAGCTCAGATGATTCAGGATCTCCTGGGTGGGTATACGCCTAAAGTCAAAACGCTGGCACCTGGAAAGTATGGTTATGGGTACCTTTTGCACCTCTGTGGTGGCAAAAATAAATTTCACATGCTTTGGAGGCTCCTCCAGGGTCTTAAGCAAGGCATTAAAGGCATGGATGGTGAGCATATGCACCTCATCTATTATGAAGACCCTGAATCTCCCTGATGTGGGAAGGTATCTTACATGCTCTTTCAGGTTCCTTATCTCATCAATACCCCTGTTGCTTGCACCGTCTATCTCATGGACATCTGGGGATAGATTGGCAGTTATCTCTCTACATGATTTGCATTGGTTACAAGGCCTGTCTGGCTCCCCCTGGGTACAATTCAAGGCCTTTGCAAGGATCCTTGCCACAGTGGTCTTCCCAACACCCCTTGATCCTGAAAACAGGTAGGCATGGGCAACCCTCCCTGCCCTAAGGGCATTCCTCAGGGTCTTCACCACAAAGGGCTGCCCCACTACCTCCTCAAAGGTCTGTGGCCTCCACTTCCTGAAGAGCACCTCATAACTCATGGCAAAGGAGATATTAGGATATGGCATCTTATTTTCCAAGGAGAAACCTACATCTGCCCCACGATCAGGGGTATATTTGGATAACAATCCGGGGAAATCTTGTGACTGCTCTTTGTTGGAAGCTGGGTTCAGGGCCGGTAGGGGTGCCAGGGAAGGCCCCTGGCACCTTAAAAACTACCTCTTCCCTTCCTTTAACCTTTTTTCAAAGCCCTCCCTCACGGCCTTTAGCTCTGCTGGTGTCCTGCAAATCTGTTCTCCCTGTATTGACTGGATATTCTTGAGAATGGAAAAACCGTATCTCCCATCATACACCGTCTCACCCCATACCACATCCTCAACCACGGAGTGGTCCTGTTTCCTCATGATCTTCCACCCCTCAGGGGCCTCCCAGGCAAGGGGTTCTGCCTCAACAGCCTCTATGATTTTCATAGGATCAGTGGAACGCGCCCTTTCCACCGCTGCCTTTATAAAATACACACCTGCATAGGTCTCCTGGGCCATGTAGTCAGGATACTCTTTAAATCTCTCCTGGTAGTTCCTTACAAAATTCCCATTTAACTCTGTATCAGGGGTCAAAAAGAAATATCTGGCAGCAACAAAGATGCCATCGGGCATATCCCTGCCCAATGGTATGAGGGTCTCCAGGGCAGCCCCATCAGTAAATGCAAACCTTACCTTGTTAAAAAGGCCTGTGGGCAAGGCCTGGCGTATGAAGTTCACCGCATCATTCCCCCATAGGGATGACCACACTGCATCGGGCTTGGTCTCCAGTATCTTTTGTATGAAGGGGGTATAGTCCTTTTCCATGAGCTTTGGCCATAGCTCACCCACCACCTCCACATCGGGTTTCAGTTCCTTGAGCTTGGATATAAAGGAGGCCCAAGACTCATGACCATAGGCATAATCAGGGCCGATGTTCATCCATCTCTTATAGCCCTTAGGGGCCATAAAATAGGCACCCGCCCTGGAATGCATCAGGGCATTGCTCAATGTGCTAAACACATATGGGTTAAACTTGGCATCTGTTAGGGAGTTTGCAGCAGACTGGGTGAGCACCAGGATCTTCTTTTGTTCAAATACGAGGTCAGCAAGGGCAACTGCGATGGCGCTGGAGGTTGGGCCAATTATAAAGTCAACCTTGTGTTCACTGATGAATCTCTTTACCACCTCAATCCCCACCTCTGGCTTCATCTTGTCGTCCTCAAAAATTGCCTCCACCTTCCTGCCCAAGATACCACCCTTTTGGTTGATCTCATCAATGGCCAGCTGCACGGCCTGCATACCATGCTTGCCATAACCACCCATGGGGCCAGACATTATAAATAGCACCCCTATCTTAATGGGTGGTTGCCCCGTCGCCTGGCAGAATGCCATGTTGGAAAATAGACAGAGAAGCATGAAAAGACACAGAAACACACACCTCCTTGCACCCTTGCCCATCCTAAATCCTCCTTTGGAAGTTCTCAGGGTAGAAGCCACAATACCTTCACCCAATGGGCATTAGATACAGTATAGCTATAGCTGTCAAATACTTTATAAAGCATCCAACACCATGTATGTATTTTTTAAACAATTCCTCCCTTTAGCAAGGCAGGATATTTCAGTCCTTGGGGTCTCTAAGTTGGAATAAGCTAACCGGGATAAAATACTTGCAAGGCCAACAATTGTAAGGTATTAGATAAAATTCTTGCGGAATTGAATAACCTTGTTAGAGGAGTGGAAAATGTCAAGGGTATGTGAAATATGTGGAAAAAGGCCCCTGGTAGGACACAATGTGAGTCATGCAAATAATAAGACCAAGACAAGGTGGCTCCCTAATCTCCAGAGGGTTAGGGCGGTTCATAAGGGGAAGGTACAGAGGATCAAGGTCTGCACCACCTGCATCAAGTCAGGAAGGGTGCAAAGGCCCTAAGCCCTGCTTACCTTTATGACATCCTTCAAGGCCCTTATAGCAATGATTATCTCCCTGAGGTGGGCAATATCCCTCACCTCCAGGGTGATATAGCCGATTGCCTTTCTGTCCTTTGTGGTCTTGGAATCCAGGCTTACAATATTGGAGTTCTTCTTACTTATTATCCCTGTTATATCTGCCAGGAGCCCTTTTCTATCCAGGGCAATAAGTTTTACCCTCACCGGATAGGAACTACCTTTAGGTGGATCCCAGTTGATATCCACTATCCTGCCGTTGTCGCCCTTTATTAGGTTCTTGCAGTTTTTTCTGTGGATAGTGATACCCCTACCCCTGGTCATAAAGCCCACAACCTTTTCTCCAGGCACTGGCTTACAGCAGGCGGCAAATCTAACGAGGACATCCTCTACCCCTTTCACCGTTATCCCGCCGTAATTCACCTGGGTCTTTTGCACTATGGGGATCTCAGCCTCTTTTTCCTCCTGGCTTACCTGGAGCTCTGGCCTTTGCCTGAGTCTGCTGGCCACCTGTTTTGGGGATATGTTTCCAAATCCTATCTCTGCATAGAGATCAAGGCCGCTCTTTAAAGAGAACTCCCTGGCCACATCATCCAGGATATTGTCAGTGATCTTGGCAGCAGGTATTTGGGCCTGTTGAATAGCCTTCTCAAAAAGCCCTTTCCCTATGGCAATTGCCTCCTCCTTTTCCTGTGCCTTGAGCCAGTGCTTTATCTTGTTTATCGCCTTGGATGTCTTTACATATTTAAGCCAGTCCCTGCTTGGCCTTTGCTTTGGATTTGTAATGATCTCAACCACATCCCCTGTCTTAAGGGGGGTAGTTATGGTGGCCATCTTGTTATTGATCTTGGCCCCACTGCACCTGTTCCCCACCTCTGTGTGAATGGCATAGGCAAAGTCAATGGGGGTAGCCCCTTTGGGCAGATTTATGACAAGCCCTTTGGGTGTGAAGACATAGATATCTTCTCTTTCTTGTAGTTCCCTCTTTATACTCTTGAGATAATCTTTTGGGTCCTCCAGATTCTGCTCCACCAGTTGCCTCAGCCATTTCAGGTTGTCTATCTCCGCCTGGCTTGCCCTACCACCTTCTTTATAATTCCAGTGGGCAGATATCCCTTCCTCTGCCTCCCTGTCCATTTCATAGGTGCGGATCTGGATCTCCATCCTTTCAGAGTTTGGTCCCAGGACTGCTGTGTGCAACGACCTATAACCATTGGGCTTTGGCACAGCAATGTAGTCTTTAAACCTCTGTATGGGGGGCCACATGGCATGGATATAGCCCATGCTCTCATAGCACTCCCTCACTGTCTCCACAATTACCCTAAAGGCAAGGATGTCCTGTATGTCCTCCAGGTCCACATTCCTCACCTTCTGCTTCCTGTAAATGCTGTAGATATGCTTAAACCTGCCCTTTACTGTGGCCTCTATGGAGTTTTCTTTTAGTTTTTTGTAAATAGCCTCCTTTACCTGTTCAATGAACTGCTCCTTCTCACCCTTCCTGATGGCCAGCCAATTTTTTATATGGTTATAGCTCTTGGTGTCCAGGTAATAGAGGCTTAGGTCCTCCAGCTCTGATTTGAGCCAGTGTATCCCAAGCCTAGCTGCTATAGGCGCATAGATATCCAGTGTCTCCCTGGCAATCTTTAATTGCTTTTCATGGGGATGATACCCCAGGGTCCTCATGTTGTGGAGCCTGTCTGCCAATTTAACGATGATGACCCTGATATCCGAGGACATTGCCAAGACCAGCTTGTTTATATTGCTGGCCTGTCTTTCCTCCTTGCTCTCAAACTTAAGTTTGCTGATCTTGGTAACGCCATCCACTATCTCTGCCACTTCTTTGCCAAAGAGGGCATCCAATTCCTCGCGGGTGGCAGAGGTGTCTTCCAATGTGTCGTGGAGGAGCCCTGCCACAATGGTCTCCACATCCATCCTCATCCTGGCAAGTATGTTTGCTGTCTCTAAAAGATGGCTCATATAAGGCTCACCAGAAAGCCTTATATGGCCTTTGTGTAGCTTTGCTGAATATACATAGGCCTGCTCAATGGCCTTGACATTGGCATTGGGGAAATAGCCAAGGACTGTATCTATTATATCAGAGATCCTGATCATATTTCCTTTAAATATTGAGGAACCCTTGAGACCTCCACCTTCACCTGCTCCTTATTTTTCCGCTCCCTTATCTCCACATACCCCTCTTTCAGGCTCTTCATACCCACACTAATCCTAATGGGCACCCCAATTAGGTCTGCGTCGTTGAATTTTACCCCTGCCCTTTCGTCCCTGTCATCTATGAGCACATCCATCCCCATTTTCATAAGGCTTTCATAGAGCTGGAAGGCCACCCTTTTAACCTCTGGTTCATGCATCTGCAAAGGTAGGATCATCACATCAAAGGGGCTGATGGGCCTTGGCCAGAGGATCCCATGTTCATCATGATTTTGCTCAATGGCAGCGGCAACTGTCCTGCCCACTCCTATACCGTAACAACCCATTATCATGGGCCTTTCTTTTCCGTTCTGATCCAGGAAATAGGCCTTCATTGCCTCACTGTACTTGGTCCCCAGCTTGAATATGTGCCCCACCTCAATGCCTTTGTAAAACTCTATGTCCTTTCCACACCTCGGGCATTTGTCCTCCTTTGTTATATTCCTGATGTCTGCCCACATATATACCTTTACATCTTCAGGAATGCTCACATGGATGAGGTGATAGTCTTCCTTATTGGCGCCGGTGACCACATCAAGGGCATGCCTCAAGGCATTATCTGCAATGATCCTTACATCTTTTAAGCCCACTGGCCCAGCAAAACCCACAGGGGCCTTGGTAAGGCTTTTAACCGTTTCCTGGTCAGCCAGTTCCAGTTGCTGGGCACCACTAATTCGCTTTAACTTTGCCTCGTTTACCCCATGGTCACCCCTTACAAGGGCAGCAATAAAACCCAGGTCGCTCTTATATAAGATAGTCTTGACAAGTTGGGTTGGGCTGATGTTCAGAAACCCTGTGACCTCCTCCACAGTCCCCTTGTTTGGGGTATACACCTCCTGTGGCATAAGGCTCCTTGGCCTTGGCTCCACAGCAGGGCCCGAGCTTACCACCTCTGCCCTCTCCAGGTTTGCTGCAAAGCTGCATTCCGTGCAGGTAACAACCACATCCTCCCCTGTGTCTGCCAGCACCATAAATTCATGGGAAAAGGCACCGCCAATGGCCCCTGTATCTGCCTCCACTGCCCTGAAATTTAGATTACACCTATCAAATATCCTGGTATAGGCCTCGTACATCCTCTGATAACTCTCTTCGGCCCGCTCCTCATCCACATCAAAACTATAGGCATCCTTCATTATGAACTCCCTTGCCCTCATCACCCCAAACCTGGGCCTTATCTCGTCCCTGAACTTGGTCTGAATCTGATAAAAGTTCTTGGGCAGGTCCCTGTAGGACCTGATCTCCCTCCTCACCAGGTCTGTGATCACCTCCTCATGGGTGGGGGCAAGGCAGGAATCCCTCCCATGCCTGTCCTTAAACCTCAAAAGCTCAGGGCCATAATAATCCCACCTTCCACTCTCCTTCCACAGCTCTGCAGGCTGCACTGCAGGCATCAACAGCTCTATTGCCCCTGCCCTGTTCATCTCCTCCCTGATAATGTTCTCCACCTTTCTGATGGTCTTCAAACCCAATGGTAGGTAGTTATAGACCCCTTGGGTGAGCTTCCGTATCATTCCAGCCCTTAGCATGAGTTTGTGGCTTATTGTCTCAGCATCCTGGGGATCCTCCCTCAGGGTTGGTATGAAATACTGGGTAAACCTCATTGTATCCTCCTGTGCTTCATCGGGCTCAGTCTCTAAGCCTAAATTGAGGGCAACATGTTACCCACATACTAATCCTTTAGCATGGTGTCCAGTTCAAGGATAAATTCTTTAAAAAGGTCTTCTTCCCTTACCTTTTTTACCACCACACCTTTCTTGAACAAGATCCCTTTCCCCCTGCCCCCTGCAATGCCTATGTCAGCCTCCCTGGCCTCCCCAGGGCCATTTACTACACATCCCATCACAGCTATCTTTATGGGCTTCAACACCTTCCTTGTGGCCTCTTCCACTTGTGTGGCAAGGGTTTTCAGGTCTATCTCACACCGCCCACAGGTGGGACAGGCAATCACCTCTGGCCCCCTCTTTCTCAGCTCCAAGGCCCTCAATATCTCATAGGCCACCCTGATCTCCTGGATGGGATCAGAGCACAAAGAGACCCTGATGGTATCCCCAATCCCCTTCATGAGCAATGCCCCTATGCCGATACTACTCTTTACCGTGCCTGGGATAAGGGTCCCGCTCTCGGTAATCCCCACATGGAGGGGATAATCAACCCTCTTGCTGATCAGCTCATAGGCCATGATGGTATCTTTTACACTGGAGGACTTCAAAGAGATCTTCATGTTACAAAAACCCATACCTTCCAATAATCCCACAAAGAATATGGCACTCTCCACCATTGCCTCTGGGGTGGGGCCCCCATATTTCTTTAATAGCTCCCTGTGCACAGACCCAGAATTCACCCCTATCCTGATGGCCACACCCATTTCCTTGGCCTTCTTAATCACCTTTGATAACCCCTCTTTACCACCTATATTCCCTGGATTTATCCTGATCCCATGGGCCCCCATTTCCATGGACAAGAGGGCAAGCCTTGGGTCAAAGTGTATATCTGCCACAAGGGGTATGGATATGGCCTTCACTATATCCTTTATAGCCAAAGCAGCATCCTCATCGGGCACGGCCACTCTAATGAGCTCACAGCCTTCCTGTTCCAATGCCTTTATCTGCAAGATAGTGGACTTCACATCCCTTGTGTCTGTCTTGGTCATGGATTGAACCACTATGGGGTTGGCCCCGCCAATCTTTAAACCACCAATCTGGATCTCTCTGGTATGCCTCTGCATAAAGATATCCGTTGCCATCTGCCTTTATACTCCTCTATTATTCCTTTGCCCTTAAAGACTTATCTTAAGACAGTTTATTCAAAAAGAAAAAGATCCTGACCAATAGCCGAAAACCGTTATCTTTAACCTGAGAGGCAAGGGTACAGTATCAATGTTGACATAAACTTCCTGTAAATGCTAAATTTTTTCATTTCAAATTAATAAAATCTAATCACAGTTGGAGGTTCCCATGACCACCAAATCAGGTTGGACAGTGAAAAAGAGGCTCTATTGGGGCTTTGGTCTCATCATCCTCGTGGTGGCAGTAACAATGACAGTACTCACACTCTATGGGAAAAGGACAAAAGAGGATGTGGAAGACCTGGCCTTGGACAAGCTGGAAGCTGCCCTGGCCATTATGGAGCTGGATATTTCAGCAGAGCAGACAAGGGGTAATATACGTACCCTTGCCATCCCAGGACTTTCAGCCCAGGACATAGACAGGCAGTTTGAGAACATGAAAAAGGCAAGGGAGATAAAAGACAGGGCCTGGAAAACACTGGAAGGCAAAAAAATGACCCCCCAGGAGGAAGAACTCTGGAAGGACTTTGTTGCCAAGGCCAAGGACTGGACCCAGGCCAATAACAAGGCCCTGGAGCTGGGAAAAAGGTTTAGGGAGATCAAGTTATTTGATCCAGAGGCCCTTGAATCTGACCTTTATCGCTTTGAAAGGGACCACCTATTGTTAGAGACCAAGGTCATTAAGATGCTATATGCTGGTGAAAAATTCCATGAAAAAAAGGCACACACCGAATGTGCAATGGGCAAGTGGCTCTCAAACTTTAAATCCGAAAACCAGGAGATCATGAAGGAAATAGAGGCAATAAAAGAAAGCCACAAGAACTTCCATGAAAGCGCAAACAAGATGGTGGACCTGGTTGCAGGGGGCCAGCTTCTGGAGGC
>FWWL01001058.1_pt1 | contig 46895 bp, 39 predicted proteins | sample 2228331 | NCBI WGS metagenome assembly FWWL01 (sample SAMEA103939775, study PRJEB20133) | metagenome | reverse complement strand
CCTCCTGGGCCGCCGCCCGCGCCCGTCGGCGAGACTCGAGCCAATCCGAACTACCCAGGCTGGCCAGCGCGGGCGGCGAGGCATCCGGGCCAACATAGCGCGTCAGGCGGTCAGCCTGGTGAACCGGTACATAGAGCTGATCACCGTTCTTGTACTCTACGCACAAATACTCGCGCTCATACCCCTCTAAGGTACGTCGCACCAGGCCGAGAAAGCGCCCAATGCCATAGTCCACGTGGACAACCCAGTCGCCAGGTCGCAAGTCAGCGTACATCGCCTCGGGTGTCTCAACAATGCCACGCGGGCGCTGGCGCGGTTGTGGCCTCTCCCAGCCAAAGATTTCCGAATCCGTGATCAGGCAGGTGGCCGACGGGGAATCGCCCTGCAAGACCCATCCCCCCGAAAGAGAAGCCTCGAGAAACTGCGGAACATTCCCGGCTGGCTGTGCTCCTCGTTCGGCCCAAAGTTCTTCCAGGCGAGAGGCCTGGCGCGAAACGATTACCACGCGATCGCCCCTGGCGAGCAACGACTCCAGGTACTCCATAAACGGCTTCAACCGTCCACCGAAGCGCTCCAGAGTCCCAAAGCAGGCGGCCAGGGAAGAAGGAGAGGTCGTCTCCTCGCTGGCTTCCGCCGTGGAATACCCCAATTCCAGAGTGTAGTGTGGATTCAGCGAGTCGAGCAGTTCGCTCCAGGAGAAGTACGGCACCGGGAAATCCTCTGTTAATGTCCCTTCGGCGATCGATTCGGCCCGCAACTGGACAGCCTGCGCTTCCGCCTCGGACACCGTACTTTCCAGCAGACTGAGATCGTCAATCAGGACCAGAGCTGCGCGTGGCAGGTAATCCACCAAAGACGAAGCCATGGGGTATAGGAGAGGAATATGGAATTCCGAAATTTGCTCTGGCAAGTCGGTCGCCGCTTCCGGCAGAAGGTATTCCCTGGCCGGAGTGACCAGGAGAGAATCCTGGTGCTCTACGGTACGCTGGGAGGCCGGATCGAAACGACGGAGGGTCTCGATCTCATCCCCGAAGAACTCCAGACGAGTCGGCCAGGATTCGGCAGGCGGCCATACATCCAGCAAACCCCCACGATGGGCAACCTGGCCTGCCTCCAGCACGGTATCCACCGGTTGATACCCAAGACGCAAACAGGTTTTCAGTAAGGATGGGAGCGCAATACGCTGACCGGCTCGCAACTGCTGACTGGCTTGTAGAAACTCGCGGCGAGGGATGGTGCGCGTCATCAGGGCACGCGCCGAGGCAACGATGACCGGCGGTATGGCTGGTTTCTGCACGAATGGCAAATGATACCTGGCCAGCGTGGTCAGCACCTGTAAGCGTTGCTGGCGCGTGCTGTTTCCCCATACGGCATTTTCGTAAAAGAGGGGCGCTGGCTCGGCGAAGAGATATCGGCAATCCGGCGGCAACCAGAAGGACAGTTCCTCATAAAGTTGCAGAGCGTGGTCGGCGCGATCTACAAGGAACAGGATAGGCTGCCCAAGTGCGGCATGGAACGCGGCCAGTACTGGCAGGCGTGCCGGACGCGACAACCCCAGCCCTGGCAGCCTTTGGCCTGAACGATAGGCTGCCACGACATCCTGAAACGCAGAAAGGGAGGCAATCCGTTCAAGCAATTCCATGGCAGACCTTTCATTATAAACCCGCCAGAGAAAAGCCTCAATCGCGACAAGCAAAAGTTCTACAAAACCATTGGAAACTGGAAAGGTTTGTGATAGACTTTCCAGTGCGCGCATTCACCCACCATCCGCTACTCGCTCCGATGGGCGAGAGGTGGGCAGGCAAGGATGCGGCACGGCACGCTTGAATCCATTCCGACAATAAGCCCCCTGGAAGGAGTTACCATGCGCATCGTACGCTATCAACGCAACGGCGATAGCCCTCGTTACGGCTGGGTGCTCGAGGATCGGGTTGGCCCCTTGGAAGGTGATCCGTTTGGAGAGTATCATCGGCTGGAGGCCGAGATTCCGCTGAATGCAGTCAAGTTGTTGACGCCTTGCAAGCCGACCAAGATCCTCTGCATCGGACGGAATTACGTCGAACATGCGCGCGAGCACGGCGCCGAGGTGCCGGAGACGCCGTTGATCTTCATGAAACCGCCTTCTTCCCTACTATCGCCGGACGAGGCAATTATCCTGCCACCACAATCCCAGCAGGTCGAACATGAAGCAGAACTGGTGGCCGTAATTGGGAAACGCGGCCGGGATATCCCGCCTGAGGCCGCGGCGGAGTATATTCTGGGTTACACGATCGGCAACGACGTAACCGCCCGCGACCTCCAGCGTACGGACGGTCAATGGACGCGCGCTAAAGGTTTCGATACCTTCTGTCCGGTCGGGCCGTGGATCGACACCGATTTCGATCCCTCCGATGCCATCATTACCTGCCGAGTCAACGGTCAGCCGCGGCAAATGGCCTCGACGCGCGATATGGTCTTCCACATCGAGGCTCTCGTCGCCTTCCTCTCCTCCATCATGACCCTCGAGCCTGGCGACTTGATCTTCACTGGCACGCCGGCTGGAGTTGGGCCGTTGCAGGATGGCGACCTGGTCGAAATCGAAATTGAGGGGCTGGGAAAATTAAGCAACCCCGTCATTGCCGCGCCACGCCAGGGCCGCGGCTAAGGAGTGTTCCACCGACACTTCGCACCTGGGCGATCAGGGGTAGATTTGAATGGCATCCACATCGCAGCCATCTCCAGCCCCGCCGACTGGGGAAACAATGCGGATGTAGGAATAGGTGCCGTTCAGACCCAATTGGTAGATGTCAATCCCGACTCCGGTCGTGTTGATGAGAGCGCCGGTGGGAATCTGCTGGTTGTCGGCCTCGGAATAGCCAGCAATATTGGAGTTCGAGTACTGCCCACCGCCGTAGTAGAGCGCCGTATACCAGGTGGAACCATCCTCGCTGATCTCGATCCGGACGAAGTCCATGCTGATATAACCTGCTGGGTTCTCACGCTCGTAGTACACGAAATCCCAGCCATCATCCCCATGTCCCGTGATCGGTGTGGAAAGGTAGAATGTTACCGATCCGCCATCCGGGATGGTGTTGTACTGGCCATCTGGCAAGCCAATGTTGATGTTGGGGTAAAGCGGCGTATTGGTGGGCGTAGGGGTATAGCTGGGCGTTGGGGTGAAGGTAGGAGTCTCGGTTGGCGAGGGAGTGAGCGTCTCCGTCGGGGTAAAGGTCGGGGTAGCGGTAAATGTTGGGGTAGGAGTGAACGTGTGGGTGGCAGTAGGAGTGGAGGTAGGTGTTGGGGTAGGAGTAAAGGTGTAGGTAGCGGTAGCAGTGGATGTGGGGGTGGAAGTAAAAGTGCGCGTGGCAGTGAAGATAGCCGTGGGCGGACGTGGTGTGTTGGTAGGCGTAAAGGTCGGGGCAGGGAAGAAAGGCGTTCTCGTAGCAGTCAAGGTCGCGGTGGCTGTCGACGTCGGGGTTAGGGACGGAACAGCGGTAAACGTGGCGGTTACGAACGAGGTAGGAGTAACTGTGATTGTAACGGGACCGGGGGTAATCGCCGGTAGAGTGAAGACCGGCACTACGGTGACTTTGCCAGCCGGGCCACTTTGTGGGGTAAGAATGGAGCCATACCAGGCAGGAGGGGTAAGAATCTCCGGACGCAGAGGGCCAAATTGCAGCGTAGCCTGCAGGGGACCAGCGGTGGCATTGGGGTCAAGAGAAGAACCCATATCCGCCTGAACCTGCCAGGTAGCCGGCAAACGGATGGCGATTCGGCCGGCAAACATCATCAGAATCACGCCGAAAATCAGGACGAGAGCGATGAGAGCGAGATCGCGACGTTCGCGCGGCGGGATCATTGCTGTTCCACCTCGCGTGAAAGAGGAAGCCGGACGAAGAATTTGCTACCCGGGCAGGTAACCTCATCGTATCCCGGGCTTTCCACCCAGATACGTCCACCATGCGCCTCCACGATGCCGCGGGCAATTGCCAGTCCCAGCCCGGCCCCTCCACCCTTGAATTTGGTCTTTCCGGAGGAGTGAAACATCACCTCGCCAATTTGGAAGAACTTCTCAAAAATGGCCGTATGGTGCTCGGGTGCAATGCCGATGCCGGTATCCTCCACGACGATTTCCACTTCGGGAGCGGTGCCATCTCCTTCCACCGTTCGGCCGGAGATGGTGATCTGGCCGCCATCGGGGGTATATTTGATGGCGTTCATCAGAAGATGATAGAACACCTTAAAGAGCAGGTCAGGGTCGGCGTAGACCGGCGGAAGTTCGGTCAGGCCATTGGTGTTCACGGTCAGGTTGCGTTCCTGCAGCGCCTCCTGGAATTGTTTGCGAACGCGCAGAATCAAGGGGGCCAGTTGCGTCCATTCGGGTACAGGTTTGAGCGCCTGGCTGTCAATGCGGGAAACGTCCAACATGTTGTTGACGATTTCGGTCATGCGGTCAATACCATCCAACAGACCGTTCGCCATAATCTGCAAATCCGGATCCTCCCTGGTTTTCATCTGGATCATCTGAGCATAGCCTTTGGCGGAGGTCAGCGGTGAACGTAATTCGTGGGCCGAAACGTCCAGGAAGAGTGATTTCGTCCGGTCCATTTGCTCCAGAACGCGGTACATGCGTTCCAGTTCGGCGGTGCGTTGCTGGAGTTTCTCGGTCATTTCATCAAAAGAGGAGGCCAGGATGCCAATCTCATCGGCACTGCGGATGCCGCTGCGTTGACTCAGGTCACCCTGGGAAATGGCCTGGGAGGTATGCACCAGGCGGTAGAGAGGGTTAATGATCAGGCGGGCGATGGCATAGCCGATGACCACCACTCCCACCATGGCCAGTGTATAGAGAATCACGTAGGTAGTCCGACTGGCAGCACTGGGCTGAATGACATACTGGGATGGCAAAACAACCGCGAAGACACCGAGGCGGTCGCCGCCCACGCGTAACGGGCCGCGCGCCAGGCTATATTCGCGGCCATCCAGGGTAAAATTCTTTCCCTGAACGATGTTCTCCGCTAACAGGATGGAAAGATATTCCTGAGGCGGCATGGAAAGCAAGCGAAGCCGCTCGTCCTCCTGCGCGCTCAGGGTGGTTGCCAGGGCCTGCCCTCCATTACCATAGAAGATAACATCTGCCAGAGAGACGTTCTTCAGGTGAGGAAGCAGGGTCTCTAGCGAGGTGGCCACCAGAACTACGCCGACCACCCTGTTTCCGGTGACAATGGGCAGAGATGTGAAATAGAAGTATCGCCCGCGATGAGCAAGAGCGCCGATACCCCGTCGCGGCGGCGCCTGGGGATCTACTTCAGTCAGCCAGGCCTGGACCAGCGGCAAGTCCGCCGCGCCGGTGGGAGGAGTCAATTCCGTCACTGTGCCATCGGCTTGTTGGACGAGGTGGAGAAGTTCACGACCATCCGAACGGAGAACCGCCAACGTCTCGGCATGGAGGCCCGCCACGGCCGGTTTGACTAAAGCACGCAAGGTCTCCACATCGCCCTCTTGCACTGCCTCTGCCACGCCAACCGTATGAGCCACCAGGCGGGCAACCTCGATGTGTTTCAGTTCCTGGCGCGCCATGCCATCCGAGACGACCCGTCCGGCCTCCAGCAATTGATTGGTCAGGCGTTCACTCAGGGAACCGGCAACCAGTCGGGTGACTACATAGACCCCCGTGACCGCTACCAAGAGGGTCAGCAGGAGAAAGGGGAGAATGACTTTAAAGCGGATACTCATCCCGCGCCTCCATCTTGGAGAACGACGGCCTGATCCGCCAGCGGGCGCGGCTTACTCACCGATGATCTTGATCAGGACGCGTTTGCGGCGGCGACCATCGAATTCGCCGTAAAAAATCTGCTCCCAGGGGCCAAAGTCCAAACGACCGTTGGTCACAGCCACGACTACCTCGCGCCCCATGACCTGGCGTTTGAGATGAGCATCGGCATTGTCCTCACCGGTGCGGTTGTGCCAGTACTTACTGACTGGTTCATGAGGCGCCAATTGCTCTAACCATTCTTCGTAGTCATGGTGCAGCCCCGGTTCATCATCATTGATGAATACCGAGGCTGTAATGTGCATGGCATTTACCAGGCAAAGGCCCTCTCGGATCCCGCTCTCGGCCAGCGCTTTCTCGACTTCCGGCGTAATGTTCACGAAAGCCCGCCGACCAGGAATGTTAAACCACAATTCTTTACGATAGGATTTCATTCCTTACCTCTTCGTACAAGACATCCTGTCACCGCGTTTGGATCGGGTACTACTCTCCGGCCGGATGTTTCCCGAAGGCGATGTTGAAACCGGTGATGATGATCAGCGCGATGAAAATGGCGATAAGCAGGGAAGCCAGGTAATACAGCAGAGCGTTCTCACCGAACAGCAGGGCGATCCACGCGCCCAGAACGGTATTGGCCGGGCCGCCACCGCTCAATCGGCACAGGTCGGCCAGAAGCAGAAGAAATAACCCCACCCCGCCGCCAAGCAGAAACTGCCCGGTCTTGCGGGAAGGCGAAAGGTAGATCACATCCCCACTCCGGCATCTCGGGCATCGCTGTGAGAGAGCCAGGTAGGAACGGCGGTAGCGATGATGACAATCCGCGCATTCAAGGTGGTAAGGCATGAAAATCTCCCTATTTCGAACAGACCCAGAAAGGTCATCGGACGATGGACAATGGACGATAGACCATAGACGATGGACGATAGACCATAGACGATGGACGATGTAGAAGGGTGCCGCGGTGCTCCATCCGCTTCTAAAACAAGGGGGCTTGCAAAAGAGCAATCTCCCCATAATTATACTGCCTTTGACAACAGGAGTAGGCCTCACCATGCGGGCAACGCTCCGTCTTCTCCAGCACGCCCGGCTCCAGTACGGGGAGAAGTAGATTCAAACGCATACCCCTACCTCCTCACCATCTGACCAATCCGTCTCCTTCTTGCCTATCCCTATAAGTTCACCCCCCTTTTTACCAGATTTGGAACAATCACAGGCCTCAAGTCTCGCTTCGATTCCTTGCCCGGTCTCTAATTGCTAGCCCCATCCCTGCGAAACACGATTTTTCTTGCAAAGTGTTATACTACGTAAAAGCAAGTAACCCTTGATTGCCTGGAGGCCTTAATGGTCAAAATCGAAAAGGTAGACACAGAGAACAAAGAACAGGTCAGACGGTTCGTCGAATTCCCCTACCGCCTCTACGCCAACTGCCCACAATGGGTACCACCGCTCTTCGTAGATGCCTACCTGCCGCTCAACCGCAAGAAGCATCCTTTCTTCGAACACTCGGAGGCGGATTTCTTCCTGGCCGTGCGCGATGGGGAAGTGGTCGGGCGCATTTGTGCGGCGGAAAACAAACCCTTCAATGCCTACCACAAGACCCGCCAGGCTCATTTCCACCTGTTCGACGCAATCAATGACATGGAAGTCGCCCGTGCTCTGTTTGAGGCGGTCTTTGATTGGGCACGCGCGCGCGGGCTGGATACGGTCATCGGCCCCAAGGGACTCTCGGCCTTCGATGGCTATGGCATCCAGGTCGAAGGTTTCGAGCACCGCCAGACGATGACCATGACGAACTACAACTACGATTACTACCCGAAGCTGGTCGAGGCACTGGGCTTCGAAAAAGAAGTGGACTTCGTCTCCTGTTACCTGCCGGCGGAATCGCTGCGCATCCCGGAGCGCGTCGAGCGCATCGCCAAACGCGTGATGGAGCGCGGTAATTTACGCGTGAAGCGCTTCCAGAGCAAGCGCGAACTGCTCCAGTGGGCCCATCGCATCGGGGAAGCCTACAACAAGGCCTTCGTGAATAACTGGGAATACTACCCTCTCAGTGAGGCCGAGATTCAGTATGCTGTGGACAACATCTTCCTTGTCGCGGACCATCGTCTCATCAAGATCATTATGCACGAAGATGAGATTGTAGGCTTCCTCTTCGGTTTCCCGGATGTCTCCGCCGCCTTGCAGCGTGCGCGCGGGCGGTTGTTCCCCTTCGGCATCATTGACCTGTTGCTAGAGATGAAACGCACGGATCGCATCTCGGCGAATGGCATGGGCATCCTGCCCGAATACCAGGGGATGGGCGGGAACGCCTTGCTATACTACGAACTTGGTCAGACTCTGCTGGAACGCCGGCAGTTCAAGCACCTGGAAATGACCCAGGTAGCCGAAACGACCCGCCAGATGCGAGCCGACTTGAAGAATCTCAACGGCGTGGAATACAAGAATCACCGCGTATATCGCAAGGCCTTGTGACAATTGGTCGGACAGATGAGACAAGACAAGGAGACGGAGCCTTCCACCGTCTCCTTGTGCTTTGGTAAGGCCTCCCCTGCTCCCAGGCAGCCGCGGCGCAACCCCTACCTGTGTCGCCTTGTCCGCGCGACATCTCGGAGATCGGGTGACCTGTGTGGCACACGAGTGGATTTTGTCGGCACACCCTATCCCAGAATCCTTGTCGTGACATGGAGGAGCCGTCAACGAATTCTCGCCGCGAATGCACGAAGATCGGCTTCCCTGTCACAGGTAGTTTCCTTCGTGGATTCGTTTCCGACATTCGTTGACGGTATTCCCTACTTCGCCAACAAGAATCAATTTGTGGAGCACAATAAACCCCTGGACTGGGCTTTCCCGCGCCAGATATGCTATACTTGCCGTGATTCTTATGCAAGGAGATGAAGAATGGATTTACACACTGCTGATGATGCCGTCGCTCGCCGGATTCGGGCAATGACTCAGCGCGTGCAGGAGTTGCAATCCCGCGACCTGTATTTCTACAACCAGCCCATCCATGAATTGCGTGGTGGGGCGCGCGTCCTGGTGAATGGGCGCGAAATGAGCATGTTCGCCTCCTACAGTTATCTTGGCCTGATTGGTCATCCGCGCATCAACGCCGCGGCTAAGGCGGCCGTGGATCAATACGGCACCGGCACACACGGCGTTCGTACCCTGGCCGGAACGCTCCGCATCCATCGCGAACTCGAGGAGACCATCGCCGAGTTCAAGCACGCCGAGGCCGCCATTACCTATTCCTCCGGCTACGCCACGAATTTGAGCGTCATCTCTACCCTGATGGGACGCGGCGATTACGTCCTTTCGGACAAGATCAATCACGCTTCCATTGTAGATGGCTGTCTGATGTCGGGCGCGGAATTCCGTCGCTTCCGCCATAACGACATGGACGACCTCGAACGCCGTCTGCAACAAATCCCCAATGGCGCGGCCAAACTGGTCATCGCCGACGCCGTTTTTAGCATGGATGGCGATATCATTGACTTGCCGCGTATGGTAGAACTTTGCAAGAAGTACAATGCCTGGCTGATGATTGATGAGGCGCACTCGGTCGGCATCCTGGGCAAGACCGGGCGCGGTATCGAAGAGCACTTTGGGCTGTGGGACACGGTAGATATCAAGATGGGCACGCTTTCGAAAACGATCCCTTCAGTAGGTGGTTACGTAGCTGGTAAGAAAGAACTGATCACCTACTTGCGCCACGCCAGCCGGGCCTACATCTTCTCGGCGGCCCTGCCACCGGCTCAAGCGGCCGCTGCCAACGAAGCCTTCAAAGTCATCCTGGATGAACCCTGGCGCATCGAAAAAGTCAACGCCAATGCCGCGCTATTCATCAAAGGCCTTAAAGAGCGCGGCTTCGATACCATGCTGACCACCACGGCCATCGTGCCGGTCTTGTGCGGCAGCGACGAGCTGGCTTTTGGTATGACGCGCGCCTGCCAGCGACGGGATATTTTTGTCCTGCCGGTTGTCTCGCCAGCAGTGCCAGAAGGCCTGGCACGCCTGCGCGCCACCGTCACGGCAGCTCACGAGCCGGAGGAAATCGAGCGCGCCATGGATATCATGGCCGAGGCCGGTCGGGAGTTGGGTATCCTGGCCTGAGGCCCGGCCAGGCGGTGAGACTCACAGGACGAAGTCAAGGAAACGCTTTCCCCTCCGCAGTCGCGCGGATGAGCCAGTTCTCGGTTCCTCTCGGCTCCAATGCGAGACATGCCTGCTCTGATTCTGAAACCCGGCCGTGAACAATCGCTCCAGCGGCGCCACCCCTGGATCTTTTCCGGCGCGATCGCGCGAGTCGAGGGAGAGCCCGCGGCTGGCGAAACCGTGGATGTGGTCTCCGCGCGTGGGGAATTCCTGGCGCGCGCCGCTTACTCTCCTGCTTCGCAAATCCGTGCCCGCGTCTGGACTTTCGACCCTGAAGAGGTCGTGGACGCGGCTTTCTTCCGCCGCCGCATCCAGAGCGCGCTGGAAGTACGACGCAGGCTGTGCCCCGAATTCGCCAATCCCCGCGCCGCTCTACGGCTGATTCACGCCGAGTCCGACGGCCTGCCTGGTCTGGTGGTAGACCGCTACGGCGATACCCTCGTCGTACAATTCCTGACCGCGGGGACAGAATATTGGCGTGAGACACTGGCCGATCTCCTGCTCGAGGTAAGCGGGCTGGCCGGGCTATACGAGCGCTCGGACGTGGAAGTCCGCGCCCTGGAGGGCCTGGCCCCCCGTAGCGGGCCTCTACGCGGCACTCCCACGGAACGCCTGATCATCCAGGAGGGCGATGTACGCTTTTGGGTAGACCTGGCGCGTGGTCAGAAAACCGGTTTTTACCTCGATCAGCGTGAGAATCGCGCCCGGCTCCGTTCGCTGGCGCGTGGACGTGAGGTATTAGATTGTTTCTGCTACAGCGGTGGTTTCGCCCTCCATGCTCTGGCAGGAGAGGCAAAGTCGGTTCTGGCCGTAGACGCTTCGCAGGAAGCCCTGGCGCTCTGTCGCGAAAACGCCGCCCTCAACCATCTGCCCCAAGAACGCCTCACCCTCCAGGAAGGGAATGCCTTTCACCTGTTACGCGCCCTGCGCGATCAGGGCCGCTCGTTCGATTTAATCGTTCTGGACCCACCCAAATTCGCTCCTACCGCCGCTCAGGCCGCCAAGGCCGCGCGCGGGTATAAAGACCTCAACCTGCTGGCGTTTAAATTATTGCGGCCAGGAGGCTTGCTATTGACCTTCTCTTGTTCCGGCGGTGTGGATGCCGTCCTCTTTCAGAAAATCGTCGCCTCGGCCGCCCAGGATGCCGGCGTCGAGGCGATTATTCTGGCCCATCTGCACCAGGCCGTGGATCATCCTGTCAGTCTGCACTTCCCGGAGGGCACTTACCTCAAAGGATTGCTCTGTCTGAAGCGATGAAACCTTCAGGCAAGTGGGGGCGAGGCCGGCGATGCTTTCCCTGCCCTGCTGGCGCGTGCTTTCTCCAGGGCTTCGGCAATGGCCTGCCCAAAACTGCTGACGTTGAGTGGCTTGGAGAAGTAACCATCGCAGCCAGCCTCGATGGCGCGCTTTCGGTCGCCAGGCAGGGTATGAGCAGTCAAGGCAAAGATCGGGATGTCTTTCGTCTCTGGCGAGGCGCGCAGTTTGCGCACGACCGTCCAACCGTCCATTTCGGGTAAGGATAAGTCCATCAGGATCGCATCTGGGCGTTCGCGACGAGCACATTCCAGGGCCTCTTTACCGGTGTGGGCCGCCAGCACCTCATAACCAGCCCGTTGAAGCAACAGGCTAACCAGGTCGAAGTTGTCCTCGTCGTCTTCCGCCAGCAGGATGCGCGGTTTACTCATCTCACACCTCCGGTGAAATGCCTCATTTCTTTATATAACACTTCTGCCTTCCGCCGAATAATATTTTGATTACAACTTTGTGGTATATTGCCCCTATGCGGATTCTCTTCGTTGCGGATGGACGTTCACCGATTGCGCTGAACTGGCTGCGCTATTGGGCGGAGCGCGGGGATGAGGTCCACCTGGTTTCCACGTTCGCCTGTCAGCCGCCTCTGCCCCTGGCCAGTTGCGAATTCTTGCCGGTCGCCTTCAGCACGTACAAAGCAACGGCCTCCCCCCAGGCACGACGCCCTTCGACGGCACGGTGGCGGGCCGGCTTTCGTCAGTGGCTGGGGCCTCTTACCTTACCGCAAGCCGCGCGGCGCCTGCAGGCCATCCTTGCCCGGATACAACCGGATTGCGTCCATGCCATGCGCATCCCATATGAGGGCATGGTGGCAGCTCTATCCAATGCGCCCGTGCCACTGATCGTTTCGGTTTGGGGCAACGATTTCACCCTGCACGCCAGAGCCACACCGCTGATGGCTCTCCTTACCCGCCTGACCCTGCGACGCGCGACCGCCCTCCATGCGGACTGTCAGCGGGATGTTCGCCTGGCGCGTCAATGGGGCTTCCCCTCGGAACGCCTGACGCTGGTTGTCCCAGGCAATGGTGGCATCAGGGGGGAAGTGTTCTACCCACCGGTGGAACCAGCCAGGCTGCCGATTGTGGTTAATCCGCGCGGCGTGCGCGGCTACGTGCGTACCGATACCTTCTTCCGCTCCATCCCGCTCGTACTGGAAAAGCGACCGGAGGTGCGTTTTCGTTGCCCTGCCATGGCCGGTGAGGAGGAGGCTCTGCGCTGGGTCAGGCAATTAGGAGTAGAAAAGGCTGTGGAACTGTTACCCCCCTTGCCCCACGCGTCCATGGGCGAGGTCTTCCGCTCGGCCCCGGTGGTGGTCTCCCCTAGTGTACACGACGGCACTCCCAACACCCTGCTTGAGGCGATGGCGTGCGGTTGTCTGCCGATTGCCGGAGATATCGAGTCAATTCGCGAGTGGATTGTGCCAGGAGAGAACGGCCTCCTGATCAACCCGCGTTCTCCTACCGAACTGGCCACCGCCATCCTCCAGGCGCTCAGCGATGAAACCCTGCGACACAGAGCGAGGGAAAAAAATGCCCGCCTCATTGCCGAACGCGCCGAGTACCGACGCTGTATGGCAATGGCGCAGGCATTCTATGAGCAGGTGCTGGCGGAACGCTGTTCGCAATCGGGACGTTGACTCTCAGGAGCGAGGGGCGCGCAGGGTATCCAGGCGCTGTTGCAATTCGATCCGACGCGCGGTCGCGGCCTGGCGAATTTCCGTACCAAAAGCCTCTAGGCGCTCGCGAATCTGAGCGCGTAATTCCGCCCCGGATTCAGGGGCAAGGAGCAGCGCGGTGGTAGAACCCACCAACCCGCCCAGAATAGCACCAAAGAGAAAACTCAGGATACGTCGCATAGAACCTCCTAGAAACTCAGGGCTTTCTGGAACGCCATGCCAGAAACGCCAGCCCGAGACCACCCAGGATGAGCAAGACACCCCCCAGTCCCAGTAGCGGTGAGGACTGCCGGCCGGGCGATGTCAATACTTGCTCCTGGATGCCAAAAGCCACGTGAGCAGTATTGCCAGGCACAACCTCCAGCGAGTAGCTGAGCGCTGTCGTGGGATTGTATCCCGCCGGCACCGCCGCACTGACCGTGTATTCCCCCATGGGGACCTCGTCAAAGCAAACGCGCGGTGGCTCGCCGCTATCCGGATCGAGGCCAGCGAGGGTATCCCCCGAGCGTGAGAACAGGCCATCGGCGCTGATCAAACTGACCACGCCACCGCCTACGGCCGGCTCGTCCTCCTGACGCAACCCATCCCCATTGCGATCCTCAAAGAGGAGCAGACAGACAATACCGCTACCCCCTGCCGCCGGAGTAGGCGTGGCCCCTGGCGCAGTCGGGGTGGGGGAAGGACCTGGCGTGGGCGAAGCCTGTCCACTTGGGCCAAAGCCAAGTAGCAACTGCTGGCCGGCGCGGATGGTGCAGTTCTGGTCAAGATGATTGTTGCGAATCAAATCGTCCACCGAGACGCCCGTCAGCAGGGAAATACGCAGGCAATTATCCCCTTCCTGGACAATATAGATGATGCGCCCATCCACGTCGGGGGTAGGGGTGGAATAGGAGGTCTGCCCAGGCGGGGCGGCCTGAACGCCAAGTGCCAGACCGCCCAAACCGAGTAGAAAGCACACTCCGCTTGCCAGGAGCAAGATTCGCACCCGAACCATACGTCTCCGCATCTCCTATGGTGATTATACTCGAAGCCGGTCGGGGAGCGCAAACATGGCCTGGGAGGATAGCCAATCGCCAAGCGGAGCACCTAGCAGAAAAGAGCGTATAATTGGGCGCATGTTGACACCTGGGGAAAGAGTGCTATTCCTCTTACTAGCACTGGCCTCGCTGGCCGCGAGCGTGCCTGGGTTTTGGCGCGTAGTCCGTCTGGTTGGCGCTGGCCGAGGGCGACCAGATTGGCGGCTTATCGTCTCGCGCGGGATCGGGGTGGGAGCGCGCCTGCTGACATTTCAGCCGGTTTTTCAAACACGGTTTCTGGCCAGTCTATTCCATGCCTTGCTCGGCTGGGGTTTTCTGGTCTACCTGCTGGTCAACCTGGCCGATTTGCTCACGGCCTTTGGGGTCACATGGAGATGGCCGTCCGGGCTGGAAAACGCTGTCCAGTTCACGGCCGATGTCTTCTCAGGCGCGGTCTTGTTGGCAATGGTGTTCTTCCTCATTCGCCGCTTTGTGTTCCGTCCTGCCGCTCTGAAGACGCGTCCGCAAACGCATCTACTGGAAGAGGCTCGGCATGGTATTCCGCGTGACTCGGCCATTGTGGCGACCTTTATTCTCCTCCATGTCGGAGGGCGCTTGCTGGGGCAGGCGTTCGCACTCGCACACCTGCACCTCCTCTCAGACACAGGTGGGGAGCAGGCAACGCAACCGCTGGCCGGTCTCCTCGCCTCCTGGGCACTGTCCGTCGGTTGGGCACCCGAGTGGTGGCTGGTGGCCAGGAAAATCTGCTTCTGGGTCTCGTTGGGCTCCATTCTCCTCTTCCTGCCCTATTTTCCTTTCTCCAAGCATTTCCATCTCCTTGCCGCGCCGGTGAACCTGCTTTGGAAGCCAGCGCGCCGCTCGATGGGGGAAATGGAATTCGTCAATATCACCGATCCTAATTTGGAGCGCGTGGGGGCAGAAACGCTCGCCGACCTGGGCTGGGAACAGTTACTGGACGCCTATGCCTGCATTCAGTGCTTTCGCTGTCAGGAAGTCTGTCCGGCCTATCAAACCGGCAAGGTGCTTTCGCCGGCTGTGCTGGAAATCAACAAGCGCTACCGCCTGAATCGCGCCCGTCACAGGGAAGCGCTGACAGCGATTACCATGGAGCAAATCATCCCGGAGGAGGCGGTTTGGGCCTGCACGACCTGCGGGGCTTGCGTGGCCATTTGTCCGGTGGGGAATGAACCGATGCGCGATATCCTGGATATTCGCCGCGCGCGAACGTTGATGGCGGGCACGTTGCCTGCCTCGCTGGGGATCGCCCTGCGCAATCTGGAGCGCAGTGGCAACCCGTGGGGAATGGCGCCAGGCGAGCGATTGCGCTGGGCCGAAGGCCTGGCGGTGCCAACCATCGAGCAAAATCCGCAGGCGGAGTACTTATGGTGGGTAGGCTGTGCGGCGGCCTTTGACTCGCGTGCCCAGCGCGTGGCGCGCGCGTTCGCCCGTCTCCTGCTGGCCGCTGGCGTCAATTTCGCCGTGCTTGGGGAGCGCGAACAGTGTACCGCCGATTGGGCCCGTCGCGCCGGCCAGGAGGACTTGTTCTTTGCGCATGCCCAGGCCAATGTAGAAACATTGAACGCCCTGGCGCCGAAGCACATTCTCACGACTTGCCCACACTGTCTCCATGTTTTGAAGAACGAATACCCATCCTTTGGCGGTTCCTATGTGGTCCTGCATCATACGCAATTCCTGGCCTCGTTGCTCAAGAATGGGAAGTTAGCCTTGCCGCGCCGCGCAAGCGAGAGCGTGACCTTCCACGATCCGTGTTACCTGGCCCGCCAGAACGGGATTGTGTCAGCGCCGCGACAGGCGTTGCGAGAGGCAGGCCTGCGTTTGGTGGAAATGCCGCGTCATGGTAAGCGCGCCTTCTGTTGCGGCGCGGGTGGAGCGCAGATGTGGAAGGAGGAGGCAGATGGTTTCGAATCCATGCGCGCCGTGCGCCTGGCCGAGGCCGAGAGTACCGGCGTTGCTACTCTGACCGTTGCCTGTCCGTTCTGCCTGACCATGCTCGGCGAGGCTGCCGGCCCGGCTGCGCCAGCCGTGCGCGATCTGGCGGAAGTGCTGGTCGAACCCCTGGAAACAGAACGCGTTTTAGGGTAAACTTTATCGTGGAGTGTCTGACATATGGTTGTGTATCGTACCTTGCTGAAGTCGAAAATCCACCGCGCCGTGGTGACAGGCGGTGATTTGCACTACGAGGGCAGTCTGACAGTGGATACAGACCTATTGGCCGCCTCGGGCATGAAGCCCTTTGAACTGGTACAGGTGGCGGATATCGAGAACGGCGCCCGTTTGGAGACTTATCTCATCCCCGGCCCGGCCGGTTCGGGGATCGTCCAACCGAATGGGGCGGCGGCTCGCCTGCTCCAAGCGGGTGATCACATTATCATCATGGCCTTTGCCCAGGTTGCCGAACCAGTGCCCGAGGACTGGTCGCCGACGATTGTGCTCGTGGACGAGAACAATCGCGTGCGCGAGGTCCGCCACGGGTGACTCTGACGGTGAGGTCGCGGGTCGAAATTTCCCCAGGAGTGCCTTGCGTATGAATATCTTCCTTACCGGCGGTGCTGGCTACATCGGTTCTGCCGCCGCGGCGGCTTTGGTGGAGGCCGGTCACCAGGTCACTGTCTACGATTCGCTTGTCACGGGATACCGCGCGGCCATTCCGCCACAGGCACGCTTCGTACAGGCGGACCTGGCCGATTTACCCACCCTGACCCAGACGCTCGCTTCCGAGAAGTATGACGCGGTCATGCATTTTGCCGCCTTTATCGAGGCCGGCGAGTCGATGAAGGAACCTGGCAAGTTCTTGCAAAATAACCTGGCGAACTCGCTACAGTTGATCGAAGCGGCTGTTCGGGCCGGTATTCGCCGTTTTGTGCTCTCCTCGACCGCGGCGGTGTACGCCTCCAGCGAGGCACCTTTGACAGAGGACTCGCCCCTGGGGCCGGCGAACGTTTATGGGTTTACCAAACTGGTTATCGAACAAACCCTGGAATGGTACCGGCGCGTGCATGGATTGCACTACGCCGCCCTGCGTTACTTCAACGCGTGCGGGGCACGACCCGGCCATGGAGAGGCCCATCAGCCCGAATCCCACCTCATCCCTCTCGTGCTTCAGGCGGCACTCGGCTTGCGTCCAGCGGTCTACATCTACGGCACCGATTACCCCACGCCGGACGGAACCTGCATTCGCGATTACATCCACATTACCGATCTGGTCTCAGCCCATTTGCTCGCCCTGGATGCCCTGGACGAGCGGGAATGCCTGATTTACAACCTGGGGAACGGTAACGGGTATTCAGTGCGTGAGGTGATTGAGACTGCGCGTCAGGTGACCGGCCGGCCGATTCCGGTAGTGGAGTCGGCGCGCCGACCGGGCGATGCACCACGGCTGGTGGCCTCGTCGGACAAGATTCGTCGCGAGTTAGGCTGGCAGCCGCGCATTTCCAATCTCCGTGAGATCATTGCCAGCGCCTGGGAGTGGCATCGCTCTCATCCGCATGGTTACGACGAGTAAGCACTCTCATTTTCTCACTTCAACCAGGCCGGCCATGCCTTCACGTTCCATCTCCAGGTACATGCGACGAACCGACTCCTGAATCAGGTCACGCAGACGCGAACGTTCTACGCCGGGTGCGTTGAGGGGATTGTAGTGGACCGGCGCGCCTATCCGCACACGATGGGAAGGATGAACGGCTACCGGGTAGAAGGCCAGTCGTTGCCGGGTGTGCTCGTAGTAGATTTCCCCCAGGCGCGCAAAGGCGCGTAGAAACGGATTGAAGCCGGTCACAGGATCCGCAGGCAGGTTGGCATCTTCGGGGAAGATGAGCAGGTACTTGCCTTGCAAAAGTAAGGTGAGGCTGATGTCCCATGTCTTACGGATATTGTCGTAGCCTTTGTAGACCGGAACACAACCCAGACCACGCAGTAACGGGACAGTGATGCGGGATAGGGCCTGAGAGAAAGTGACACTGGTAGGCGGCTTCAGGCCCAGGCGCGGTTCCACGAAATCCTTGCGCAGGTATTCGCCGGCCAGCGCCGGATCAAGCATATCGCTCACGATCCAGGGGTAGACGCGGCGAGGAATCGAGCAGACTGCCCCAATCGGCCCACGCGGCCCTAAATGATTGGCCAGGAAGACCGCCGGCCCGCGACGCGGCAAATGCTCATACCCCTCCAAGATACCACCCCAGTAGAGAGCATCCAGCATCCCTACGGCAAACCAGTAGAAGATGTCCATGGCCTCCTCCTATAGCATGTTCCAGCGGGGGCGATACTGGAGCGCTTCGGCCAGATGGGGCGGGGCGATGTCTTCACTGCCAGCTAAATCGGCAATGGTGCGCGCCAGTTTCAGGATACGGTGATAGGCGCGAGCAGACAGTTGGAGCTGAGTCATGGCAGCTTTCATGAGCGCCTGGCAGGTATCATCCAGGGCGCAGAATTTGCGTACCTCGGCCGGCCGCATATCGGCGTTGCAGGTCACGGGATGAGAGGTAGCCAGCCCGGCAAAGCGCTCTCGCTGCCGTTGACGCGCGGCCTCCACCCTGGCTCGCACCGTTTCCGAAGTTTCCCCTGTACCGGCTGCGGCCAGTTTTTCGTACTCGACGCGCGGCACTTCGACGTGAATATCAATCCTGTCCAACAAGGGGCCGGAAATGCGTTTCTGGTACTTCGTGACCACCGCCGAGGAGCAGGTACAGGGGCGGACCGGGTCACCATAGTAACCGCAGGGACAGGGGTTCATGGCGGCCACCAATTGGAAATTCGCCGGAAAGGTCAGTGCACCCTGGGCGCGGCTGATGGTCACGACTTTGTCCTCCAAGGGCTGACGCAGGACTTCCAGCACGCGCATCCCGAATTCGGGCAATTCATCCAGGAACAGGACGCCGCGGTGAGCGAGGGAAATCTCGCCCGGATGAGGCCAATTTCCACCGCCCACCAGCCCGGCATGGCTGATGGTGTGGTGAGGGGCGCGGTAGGGGCGATACCGAATCAGCGGCGTATGAGGCGGCAACTGATCGGCGACCGAATAGATGCGCGTCACATCCAAAGCCTCTTCGATCGACATGGTCGGCAAGATGCCCGGCAGGGCACGCGCCAGCAACGTTTTGCCGGTCCCCGGCGGACCAATCATCAATACGTTATGGCCACCGGCCGCGGCCACTTCCAGAGCACGCTTGACGTGTTCCTGCCCCTTGATTTCGCTGAAATCCACCTGTACAGGAGGCGGGGTGTCGGCAATTTCTACAGGAGGCTGGGGAGGAATGACCTCCTGACCGCTCAGGTGACGGTAGAGTTGCGCCAGTGATTCAACCGGAATGACCTCGAGATCGGGGATCAAAGCGGCCTCGGCGGCGTCCACCGCCGGGACGACGATGCGTCGGAAGCCGGCTGCGCGTGCCGTGGCCGCCATCGGGAGCACGCCGCGCGTATGCCGGACGCTCCCGTCGAGCGAAAGTTCGCCGATGACCATCAGGCCCTCCGCGACCTGTGGCGGTAACACGCCAGCGTAAATCAGCACGCCCAGGGCGATCGGCAAATCGTACGCCGGCCCCTCCTTGCGCACCGAGGCCGGCGCCAGATTCACCACCAATCGTTTGCGCGGGAAAGGAACACCGATGTTCCGGATAGCCGCCTGGACACGCTCGCGGCTCTCCTGTACGGCCGCATCCGGCAGGCCGACGACCGTCATGCCGGGCATGCCCTGGGTGTAATCTACCTCGACCTCGACGACTACCCCATCCAGGCCGATCACAGCACAGGAATAGACGCGCGCCAGCATATCCAAAGTTTAGTGGAAGAGCACACAAGAGTCAATGCGAAAGGAAGCGGTTGACTGTCCCCACACATCCGGCTGCTTCGCTCTCCAATCGCCGAATGCCGCTACGATCCACCTGCTCCAGCAAGGCTCGGATGGGCTGATTCAGGACCGGGTGGACGAAATCGGGGGCGATCTCGGCCAGCGGCACCAGGACGAACGCTCGCTCATGCAGCAGAGGGTGCGGTATGGTCAGTTCAGGAGAGGTGAGTACCAGGTCATCGTAGAACAAGATGTCAATGTCAATGAGGCGCGGGCCATAGCGAATAGAGGGAACCCGCCCCAATCGCTGCTCAATCTGTTTCAGGGTATGTAACAAATCGTGTGGGGGAAGACCCGTCTCGCCGCGCAAGACCATGTTCAGGAAAGGTGGCTGGTCGGTCACGCCCCAGGGAGGCGTCTCGTACATGGAGGATTGGGTCAGGACAGTGACGGCCGGCAACAAAGCCATCACGCCGGCGCGCAAATTCGCGCAGCGAGAACCCAGATTGGAACCTAAGCCCAGGTAAACGATGGACATGGCAAACCAGGCTAAACCATCCGCCGCGAGTCAAAGAGCACTATATCAAGGCAACACAGGTTTCGTCAGGTCGAAGAGAATATAGCCATCACCCTCCCGGACAATAGGATAATTCTCATACAGCATGGACTTCAACAAAGGTTGGCCATTCAATTCAGCAAAGTGAGTGACCAAGAAATAATGATAGCCTTTCGTCTTGTCGGCGAAGAACACTTTGAACTCCTCAGGGGACATTTGCCCGCTGCCACCGCTTCCGTAGCGCATAGCCTGCAACCGCAGATCGCTGGTATAAGGCCAGAGTGTTACTTTGACCAATCCATAATAGGCTATTCGCAAACCATAGTCATGAGTTAAGGCAATGATGGCACCATCGTGAGGCATGGCAGCGCCCATCTTTTGCCAACCAATCACCTCACTACGCAAATCGGTTGATACCAGGGCATTACGACTCTGCAAAACCTGATAGCCAAGATAAGAGAGAACCACAGCCACAAACAATAATCGCCATCCTAGGCCTTGTTGCATCATGGTTTGAAACAAGAAATTCCAGAGGCTCGCCAAGGAAAGGGCAACGATAGGAATCAGAGGCAGACTGTAGTAATCATGCGTGGAAATTTGGTAAGGCACGAGTAAACCGTATAAACCGTATCCCAGCCAGAGGGTTAAAGCTAGTCGCCGTCCTCTATGAGGCAGGATACTCACGGACGCCAGACCCAAAAACACATTCCCTTTTCCAACGGCAATACCGGCCGTGTCCAGCCAGGCAAAATAGAAACGAACTGTGCGTATCAGGTACCAGTAAGGGGTGGTCCAAAACGCAAAGAAAGACATGGACCGGGAACCAATACGAAGCAAGTAGTAAGAAGCAGGAATGGCTATACAAACCAGGGCCATGATCCAGATTTGCTTATCTTTCCATATTTTTCTCCATCCTTTGGTCTCCAGCACTAATCCAATGAGAGGGGGAAGCAGAATCACGGCTGCAAAGACCTTGACCAGAACAGCAACCCCTGCAAAGACAGCAGTGAGAATTGCCCACCTCCATGTTTGCTCTTCCGACCAACGGTAGAGACTATAGACCGTCCATATCAACCACATCACCATAAAAGGATCGGGTTGAAAGGAACGGCTGGCCGTCACGCCAAAGGGAGCAAATACATAAAAACTCAGAGCAAACAAGGACGCCCCTGGCGAGGTCAAGCGGGAAACCAGACAGTACAGGGCAAAACCTCCAAAGACCCAGAACAGAGAATTCAGCAGTCGTCCCAACCAAGGATATTCGCCGCCAGCCAGAAAATATAACGTTGCCACAATGCGCTCGAGAACCGGGGGTTCATATTCTTCCAGACCTTTCCAAATCTGGATAGCGCGCTCTTTCGTTTCCGGGTCTATATCTTCAAGCATCTGGTAATACATACCTCGCGCAATAATAGCCCCGCGCAGTTGACGAGCCGCGTGAAAATCCAGGGGAGGATTGGTCAAGTTAATCATGCGCAGCAGAAAGCCCCCTAGCAGCAAACTGGTTGCTATAAGAAGAGACCACGGAATACGTCGAAATACCATTTATCATTGTCCTCTGTTACCAGGATCACTACCATGCTCCTGCTTTTTCAGGGCCAAGGCAGCTGTTGATCCACAGACGTTTCCCCACAGGCAGGTTCTTCGTTAACAAAACATCCCAACAGCCTTGAACTCATCCAGTGCCGCGATGTGGGGCCAATCTCCGCTTGGTCAATTTTCGCAAGCTGGAGGCTACTGCTCTGTCGTCATCATTTTGGCATTGTCTGCTATCACAGCAACACTTTTCTTTTGGTGTCCGAAAGAGTAAGCAAGTTCACACCAGCTTGCGTACCACTGCGAGACCACAACCGTAAGATTCATAGGTTGCTTTGCTGCAAAGATTGGAGACCACCACTGCCTCGAGGCGCACTGCCCGCTATGACACCTGCCTTCCGACCGCACATAGATCCGTCCAATGTCGGAAAAGCCCTGTACCAGGACACAACTTGCCGATGGAGATTGTAGGCCAGTCCTTTTTCGCCGGCCTCGATACCGTCCATAGCGGCGGGCATCTCGCCGCAAACCAGCCAGGTACACCGCATCGTTGCCCGGCCCCCAGCCAGGACGCCAGGCCAGGATAAACGGCGAAGTCATGCCAACCGCATATATCCTCTTGCCCCATCGTTGGTACAGGCGTCCCGTGCAGGTTTGGTAGTACCAACTTGCTTAGCCCGGCGAAAAAGCCGTGCTGTCTGCCGCAATCCTCTCTTCTTCTACACCAATTTCCGCCAGCAACTGGTCCTTCATCTTCTCCCAATCGGCCCACTGCAACTTTCGAAAGGTGCGCTGCAACGTCGTGTGGTCAGGCACACGCGGCAACTCTAACGCACGACAGACCTGGTCGCTGGCCAACAGCCACTCTTCCATGTCCCGGTAACGCAAGTCCAAGTAGAACATCCATAACACACACGCTGCCAGCTGTGGAAGAGTGAAGTAATGAGGGCTTTTGGGATGGGAGTAGCGGGGTAGCACCTGTGTTGGGCTGGTCGGTAAGCTATCTGAGCAACTTTGACATACCGGCTTTCTCGTGGTTTCATGCTGCAAGTTTACTTCATTTCTTCCTTGTTTGCAACAGCGCATTCATGGGTATATAGCACCTATTTGGTAGGCGGCTACTGCCAAAGAGGAATCCACGAGACTAAAACGTTGATCTCATGCGAGACACAGACGTGGGAAGTCGCGGACACAGAAACAGCAAACCGACTGGGTGATGAACAATGCTTTGCCTGTCATAGCAACCATAGGTTTAACCAACAGGCGTAATCCTGGGAACCGATCACAGGCCAGCCGCGCGGCGGAGGGCTTCGGCGCGGTCGGTGCGCTCCCAGGGGAACTCGACATCCTCGCGGCCAAAGTGACCATAGGCAGCCGTTTTGCGATAGATGGGACGCCGCAGGTCGAGGTCGCGGATGATGGCACCAGGACGTAGATCGAAGTGTTCCAGGACGAGTTGGGCGATCTTCTCGTCCGGAATCTTGCCGGTGCCGAACGTTTCCACGTGGACGGAAAGCGGTCGCGCCACGCCAATCGCGTAGGAAACTTGAATTTCACACCGATCGGCCAGACCGGCAGCCACGATGTTCTTGGCCGCCCAACGCGCCGCATAGGCTGCCGAGCGATCCACTTTGGTTGGGTCCTTGCCAGAGAAGCATCCACCGCCATGCCGCCCCATGCCACCGTAAGTATCCACGATGATCTTCCGGCCGGTCACGCCGGAATCGCCGAGCGGCCCGCCGATGACGAAGCGCCCGGTCGGGTTGACGTAAATCTTGGGGCCGCTATCCCAGAGTTCCGGGGGAATGACCGGCTGAATCACATGTTCGATGACGGCCTCGCGCAGGTCAGCGTGGCTGATTTCCGGCGCATGTTGGGTGCTGATGAGCACGGTATCCACGCGCTTGGGCTTCCCATAGGCATATTCCACCGTGACCTGGCTCTTGCCATCGGGTCGAAGCCAGGGGAGAGTGCCGTTCTTACGCAATTCGGCCAGCCGGCGGGTCAACTTATGGGCCAGGTAGATAGGCATGGGCATCAATTGCGGCGTCTCATTGCAGGCATAGCCAAACATCATCCCCTGATCGCCCGCGCCGATTGCCTCCACTTCCGCCTCGCTCATCTCGCCGCTTTTGGCTTCCAGGGCTTTATCTACCCCCATGGCGATATCGCCAGATTGCTTGGCAATGGCAACCAGCACGCCACAAGTGTTACCATCAAACCCTTTCTCGCTGCTATCATAGCCGATGTCCAGTAAGACCTGGCGGGCTACCTCGTCAAAATTGACGTGCGCTTGCGTGGTAATCTCGCCCATCAGAATCACGAAACCGGTCTTGGTAGCCGTCTCACAAGCGACTCGCGAGCGCGGGTCCTGCTCCAGGCAGGCATCCAGCACGGCATCGGAAATCTGGTCACAAATTTTGTCCGGATGGCCCTCGGTGACCGATTCCGAAGTGAACATCAGGCTGGGCGAGGTCATGAAGGTTGTGCTCATGGATACACCTCTCAAAATGAAATTGCCCCTTCTGGCAGGAAAGGGCAATTTGCTCGTGAGAACACGGCTGCCCTCTCATCTTCCAGATTGTTTATATCTGCCGGAATTGGCACCTTCCACCACCGTGGGGTTGCCGAGGCTTCATCGGGCCGGTCCCTCCGCCTCTCTGGATAAGAGTGCCGTTGGGGGCTATGGAATTGTTGCCGTGCATAATACCACAAGCAAACGCGAACGTCAACGGTCCGCCTATGCTTTAAGGAAACAGGCTGGGGCGCCTGGATTCGAACCAAGATCCACAGATCCAAAGTCTGGTGTGCTGCCATTGCACCACGCCCCAGAGTGGGCAAATTGTATCACAGGCTGAGCAAACAGACTAGGATTTCCCCTCAGGCGTCAGGCCCAGTTGACGGGCTTGCTCATAGGTCAGGGCATCCGGCTTGGTGGGCACAGCTTTCTGTTTCTCGGCCGCCTCTTCCCAGAAACTGGCGGCTTCTTCCGGTTTGATCTTCTTTTGTGCCCGGAATAATGGCTCGAGGTCTTCCTCAATCGCCTCTTCTTTTACGCTTTCCTCTTCTTTTTCCACGCCTTTCGACTCCGTAGGTGGTTTGGCGACGGGCACGCCAATGGCCTCCAAAGCCTGTTCGATGCCCGGCCGGGCCGCAGTGAAGACCGCGACAGTATCCAGAATCGTAGCCGCGTCGGCGAGTTTTTCGCCCGCCAGGAGCAAAGCATGGTTGAAGCCAATGGGCGCGAAGAGCAAATCGTAGGTCGTACCTACGAAAACATGCCAGTTCTCCGGCACTTTCTGGCCAATCAATTGCCCGATCTTCTGGCCTGCGCTGCACATGACCATCAAGAGGTCTAGCAAGCGGGTCTCGATGGTTTTATCGGGCAACGCGCCCGCCTGAGCCACCACCTGTCCCTTGTCATCCAGAAGAAAAGCCGCCTGCGCGCCCAGTTCCTGTCGTAGGGCAATGATCCGGTCTGCCAGAGTACGTTGCTCCTCCTCCGAGACCGTTTCCCTATCTATCGGTTCCGGAGGAAGAAGGGTCTTGACCAGGCCCAGGTGACGTTCCACCGCGTCGAGGAAATCGGCGATCGGTACCGGTTTGAGGAAAAAGGAATCGGCGCCGGCTTCCGCCACCTGTTTGCGCACCTTCGGGTCAGCAAGACCGGTGATCAGAATCACCTTCGCTTGCGGATGATACTGCTTGACCTTGTGCATCAATTCGATGCCCGAAATGCCCGGCAGGCGATAGTCAGCGACCAGCAAATCCACCTTTTTGCGGGAGGCATCCAGGATCGCTTCCTCCCCCGAGGGAATCTCGACGACTTCCAGCGGATGCTCCAGCGTCTCCAGCGAGGTACGAAGCAAATGGCTTACTTCGCGATGATCTTCCACAATGAGAATACGATAGGCATCCATGGTTTTATTCTATCACAAATCTGGAGCCGAGATGACAGGCAAGATTGCATTGCTGTCAGCGGAGAACACCATACCTGTCCTCAACACCTGGCGCAGCCATCAAGAGAGGTCCTTTCAGCAAAGCGCTCGATGATTTCCAGACAGGCGCGGGCGTGATGGTAGGGACATTCCCAGAAACCGGCTTTCACATGAGCAAGGTTGGGCCTGCCGGCGCGGTCAGTCTCCTTGAACCAGTCGCCGTGCTGACGGTCAATGAGATGGGTTTCGATGAAGCCCCAGGCGTCCTGCACGGCGGCGGCGAATCGAGGGTCGCCGCTCAACTGGAAGGCATTGGCAAAGCCCACCAGCGCTTCGGCCTGCACCCACCATTGCTTGCTGTCATCGTGGATTGTGCCGGCGCGGCCTTCGTAGAACAGACCGCCGTCCGAATCGCGCCCCTCGCGCCAGACGGCTTCGGCCAGGGCCAGCGCGGCGGCGCGGACGCGTTCGCGCAGGCTCGGGTCGGGGTGCAGGCCGGCCGCCTCCCACATCAGCCAACTGGATTCGACGTCGTGGCCGTAGGAATCGAGCGCCACCAGCGAGTTCCAGGCATCGTCGAAGAGCAGGCGCAGGTGACCGCTGGCCGGGTCGAAGACCTTTTCGAGGTAGATCTCGAGCAAGGCGCGGTGTTGCGTTCGCAGGCGCGGGTCATCCCAGATGCGCAATAGGTTGGTGTAGGCCTCCAGAATGTGCAGCATGGTGTTCATGGATTTGCGGCAGTTGATTTCGCGTTCGCTCAGGCGCATATCCTCGAGCACACCCCAGGCGCGGCTGCTGCCTTCAATGTACCCGCCATGGACCGGCTCGAAGGCGTAACGTTCCAGCAGGTCGAACAGTTCACAGGCCAGGGCGCGAGCGGTTTCGTCCTGGGTAGCGCGGACGTATTCGCTCAGCCCATAGATGGCGAAGGCCTGGGCGTAGTGGTGTTTGCGATCCATGAGCGGACGGCCCTGGGCGTCCACGCTCCAGTACACGCCGCCGTACTCCCTGTCCCAGAAGGGGCCGGTCAGGGTCTGGTACGCGTAATCGGCCATCTGACGGTATGCGGGTGCGCCGAAGCGGCGATAGGCGGCGGAAAACGTCCACAGGATGCGGGCGCACAGGATGGCCGAGCGCGGCGCTTCGGGGACGGGACGCAGGTCGTTGGAGACGGCCCCGTGGAAGCCGCCGTTGGCGCGGTCCGGGACGTGCGTCATCCAGAATGGGAGAATGTTGCCGGTCAGTTCGGCTTGCAGGCGGGAGGCCAGAGACGCCAGGTTCATATCCGATTTTTTGCACCAAGCCCTGGGGAAATTTTACTTTCCCTGGTCATCGTCCCCGCGGCGCGCGGCGCGCGCATATAATGCACCACCGATGATGCCCAGAAATAAACCGGATACGGAGGCTGAATAGGAAAAGAAGTTTAGAAAAAACGTGGAGGGGATGATGTGGAGCACCATCAGGAAAGGCAACACCGCCCCCGCCAGCACAAGTAAGAACCCGATCAGGATGAGAAGGCGAGCGCGCGATTCGCCCATATCATCCTTTCTCCCTGTTCAACGGTACAACCAGCAGGAGACCTGGTGGTTGGCTTCCGGCTCGAATTGCGGGGGAATCTCCTTCTCGCACAGTCCCTGGATAATGCGTGCGCAGCGCGGATGGAAACGGCAACCGCTGGGCGGACGGACCAGGCTGGGTGGCTCGCCCGGCGGCACTTCCTTGAAGGTGGTCGCGTTGCGGGCATCCGGTTCCGAAGTGCCGGTCAAGAGCGCCATCGTATATGGATGGTAAGGATTGTTCAGTAAGCGTTCGACAGGCGATTTTTCGATCAATTGCCCGGCGTACATCACGAAGATTCGCTCGGAAAAATAGCGCACGGTAGAGAGATCGTGAGTAATGTAGATCACGGCCAGGCGGTGTGTTTCCTGCAGGGAGCGCAAGAGACGCAGAATTTCGACCCGCACCGAAGCATCTAGCATGGAAACCGGCTCGTCAGCAACGATGAGTTTCGGCTCGAGCAACATCGCCCGTGCAATGACGACGCGTTGCTGCTGCCCGCCGCTCAGCATGTGCGGGAATTTGTCCAGATAGTCCTCTACAGGGTGCAGTTTGACTTCTTCCATTACCTTGTAGATGCGCTCGAGACGTTCGTCCTTGCTGCGCACTCCGCCGATGATAAGAGGCTCTTCCAGAATCCGTCGCACCGACATAAAGGGCGGCAAGGCGCCAAAGGGGTCTTGCTGCACATAGCCCACCTGAGAGCGATACCACCGCAACCCCTCGCGCCCCATTTCGTGCAGGTTCTTGCCCTGGAAGAGCACCTCTCCTTGACGCGGACGGTAAAGCCCAAGAATGGTTTTCATCAAACTGGACTTACCGCAACCGCTTTCGCCAACGACCGCAACGGCTTCCCCGGCATGTAAATCGAAACTCACACCGTCTACCGCGCGCACATAGCCCGCATGTCCAAAACCAAAACGCCTCAATTCAAACCAGACATGTAAGTTGCGAATGGAAAGCAGGATATCCCCTGTAGCAACCCTCTCAGAGCGAGCCTTCTCGGCAACATCCAGGACCATCTCGTTCTCCTCGTCAGGAATATAACCAGCACTTGACTTTGCGCCCGTTCTTCTCGAAAACCGGCGGATCCTGTTCGCACTTCTCGAAGCGGGCGGGGCAACGCGGCGCGAAACGACACCCCGGTGGCGGTGCCAGCAGGCTAGGTGGCTGGCCGGTGATGAATTCCGGTTCGCGCGTGCCACGCAGCCGTGGCACACTGGCCATCAATTTCTGAGCATAAGGGTGCAAGGGATCGGTAAAGAAATCTGCCGCCTCGCCAATTTCCACAATCTGACCGGCGTACATGACCGCGACCGAATCGGCCAGTTCGCTGGAAGTGGCAATGTCGTGGGTAATCAGGATGAAACTGGTGCCCAATTCTTGCTTGATGCGCTTGAGGACGTTGAAGATATTCGCCTGTGTCAGCACATCGAGAGCCGAGGTCGGCTCGTCCAAAATGATCAACTTGGGTGAGGTCACCAGGGCCATCGCAATCGCCACGCGTTGGCGCATCCCACCGCTCAACTCAAAGGCGTAGCGGCTCAGGAAATCCACCGGCACACCGACGTGTTGGAACATCTTGCGCGCCAGGCCAAGCGCTTCCTCCTTCGCCACGCCCAGATGGATGATGGCCGGCTCAGAGACCTGATCACCCACCCGCAGTACGGGATTCAGCGAGTTCATCGCCGCCTGTGGCACGAGCGACATGCCTACCCAACGGACATTCTGACGAAACTCCTCGTCCGACAAGGCCATGACATCTACCCCTTCCAGATAGACGTGACCGCGATACTCACCCGCATTGCGCGGCAGGAGGCGCAGGATGGCCTTTGCCAGCGAACTCTTCCCACAACCCGATTCGCCCAGGACGACAACCGCCTTGTGGTAATCCAGGTCCAGGCTGACGTGATCTACCGCCTGCACCGCGCCCTGCGTGGTGCGAAAGTACAGCACCAGGTCTTCAATGCGTAACAACTTATCCACAGGCATGCACTATAACCCTCTCAAGCGGGGATTGAAAATACGATCGAGCGAGAAGCCCAGCATGGAAAAGGCCAGGCCTGTCAACATCAGGAGAGCCGCCGGCTCCAAAACCCAATAATACTGACCCTGGAACAAAGCCCCATTCGTGTACGCCTCGTTGATCACCTTGCCCCAGGTGGGCAGAACCGGATCGCCCAGGCCCAGCACAGCCAGGGAAGCCTCCAGGAAGACATAGGAGGGGATCAAAGTTACCAGCTGCGGAATCAACATGGGGATAATGCGCGGCGTCAGGTATAAGAAGATGATGCGCGCATCTCCTGCGCCATACGCCCGCGCGGCCTCGATGTAGGGAGATTCCTTGACCTGCATGAAGACCGCGCGATAGGTTTTGATACCGGCGCCGAAAATGCTCAACAGAATGGTTGCCCCCAGAATGACCCAAATACTGCGCGAATAGAACGTGCCGATCATCAGTAGGATAGGCAGGAAAGGCAAGACCAGGAAGATTTCGGTAATACGCTGGATGATCTCATCTACCCAGCTGCCGTACCAGACGCCAATCGCCGCAATGACCATGGTCGTGACGGTGGTGCCCAAGGCGGCCAGCAAGCCAAATGCCAGCGCAACGGGCGTGCCCCACAGTAAGGGGATGATCAAATCCCGCCGGCGATGGTCTGTGCCGGCCAGGCCGGCCAGGCGGCCGTGTACCACCAATTCCGCATCCACATCGGCCTGGGGTTCAAAGACCTGCGCCGTGACCACAAGTCGGTAATTGCCCTTTAAGGGAACCGGTTTGACCTGATAGGGATCGGCAAATAATCCCTGCTGCACCGACCAATCGCCAAACTTGCGTTGCAGGGCCATGTCCTGCCCAAAGCGGTACGTCTGACTGGCCTTGACCGACAATTCCTTGATGCGAATCTCCCGCCCGTCGGGAGTCAGCCAGCGAATCGAGACATGAGGCGTTTTTTCGGCAAATTGCGCGCGAAAGTACAGGATGATCTCTTGCGGGAAATCGTCGTAGCGATAATCGAAGGAATAGACGATTTGGATTGTGCGGTTGCCCTGTTCATCGGTGGTGACTGTTTTCGAAGCCGTACCGTCGGCGCTATTTAGAGTAAAGGAGACCGGCAACTTCTTGCGACGAAAGAAATTCGTCCATTCCGGCGCGGCCTTCTTGGGATTCCGATACCAGATTTCCTCACCACCGCGCCAGAGACGGATCGCCTCGTCATAGGGGATAGCAAGCAAGGTGTAGATCGCCAGGCCAACCAGCAAGAGGATGATCACGACGCCGGCGACCGCCGAAGGGTAACGCAAGAGCTCACGCAGGGTGCGTTGCAGGTTCTTCATGCCTGTCCACTCTCCTGACCGATTTTTACGCGCGGGTCAACCAGCGCGTAGATAAAGTCGAGCAAGAAGACCGTAATTGCCAGAAGATAGGCAAAGATGACCGTTTCTCCCACAATCACAGCCGTATCGAAGAGACCAATGGCCTGATAGAAGGCGCGCCCCAGGCCAGGCCAGTTGATCACCGTCTCGAAGATAGGAGCGCCCGTCCAAACGCCGATGATCATCAAGGCAAAGGTGGTGATGATCGTTGGCAAGGTCGGTCGCAAGACGTAACGTCGCTCAATATCGCGCGAGGTCAACCCCTTCGCCTTAGCCATTTCCACATAATCCTCACTCGAGTAAATGAGGAAAAATGTGCGCCAGTTATACACGGCAAGGAAAATTCCACTGACGGCCAGCGCCAGTAGGGGAATGACCATGTGTTTGAGCAGACTCAGGGCATACTCGAAGGGATTATCCGGGACGGGAGCATCCACCATCCCGCCAAAGGGGAGAAGGCGAAGCCAGGCAGCGAAGATCAGGATCAGGAAGATGGCGTAGAACCAGGCCGGGGCGGCGGAGGTCGGCGCCAGGGTTACGAAGACCTTGTCCCAGAAACTGCCGTAGCGGCGCGAGAGGGAAAGGGCGATGAATAATTCCACGAAAAACAATATCAGGGTAGAAGTCCCGAACAAGACCAGCGTGGCCGGCAGGCGTTCCAGGATGATCAACCGTACCTGCCGCGAACCGCTATCGCTGCTCATGTACTTGGCACGTCCCAAATTCAACGTCAGGGCATTGGTCAGGAAGCGAACACTCCGCACCATGAAAGGTTGATCCAGGCCAGCACGCTTCTCCTCCAGCGCAATGCGCTCCTCCATCCATTTCCGTTGTTCTTCCTGTGACATACGCCGCAGAGCAGGGTTGCTCAACACAGCTTGTTGCACGCTCTCGCGAATCTCTCCCCGCCGAATTTGATCCACATACCCCCCCATGTTGGCAATCAGGATGGTCAGGAAGATGCTGATGACCACGGTCACAAAAAGGGTAATCAGGCGCACCAGGGCATAACGCCCCACGCGGGCGAAAGTGCTGACGCCCTTCTCTTTGGAAGCGCTTCCGGCACCGACTTCAGGCTGAATCTGGCTCTCAAGAGTCATGAACGCTCACCTTCCAAAAAAGAATTCTCAACATTCCTGTGATGATAGCATTACCCAATAGCAGGCGACAGTATGCTACTGTCACCTGAATCAGGAGATCACGGCAACTGCCTCCCTGTGGCGCAGGTCTCTGACTTGCGAAAATCGGCAAATCAGAGATTTGCCCCACAGCGCGTCGGACAAGTTTTTGGCCTGTCTCTGGAAGACCTAAGGGGCAGACGGTGCCAGTAACCGACCACGTCCAGAGCAGGCAGTTACGATCACGGATGACAGGCGCAGATTAAAAACATAGAAGTCTGATAGGGGCGATTGCTCGCCCCTATCAGACGAACGCACTCGGACGTTTACGGTGCAGTGACGAACTCGATGCTGGCGAAGGACGGGACGCTCACGACCAGTGAGGTCACGGCCACCTCCAGTTTATTCGAGCCCGCCTCCAGCAGCTTGGTCACATCCGATCGCAGGACGATTTGGAACTTGCCGTCTTCCACCGCTCCAGCCTCGCCGGTGGCCACCAGTTGGCCCTTGGCGTTGTAGAGCAGGTACTTGACGCTACCAATCTCCGCCAGCGGGTAGGCGGCGCCGCGGAAGGTCACTGAGACCTCGAAGGTGGCCTCCGAACCAATGGTCACGTTGGTCGGGCCGCTGATCTCCGCCACAGCGATCTTCGGCGCACCGAAGCGTGCCCACTTGTCGGCCGGGTCAGGGAAGGCCGCGTTGCGCTGCAGGGTCAGCGTACTTTCGACCGGGTTGACCTTCTCCAGGTAGAACGGACCGGTGCCCACCCAGAAGTGCTTGTAGGTCTCGTACCACTTCAGGATGTTGTTCCAGCGGGCACGCGCCTCACCAGCCTTCACATACTGACCAAGCGTCGCTTCATAGGGGATGTAGTTTTCGGCCTTGGCCTGGTCGGCATACTTCTTGAGAATATCCAGGCTGGGGCCGGCCACATAGGACATCCACTCGATACCCTCGGCATCGGCCTTGTCGGCGGTGAAGGCCAGCTCCTTGTTGCTCTCGGCCAACACACCCAGGGCCAGGGCATGCCAGGAGGCCGGGCCGTAGGTGAAGTTCGGCCACCAACCGTAGACGTTCAACTCGGCATCCAGGTAGAACAGGTCTTCGTAGGTCTCGATCACCAGCGGATCGGTCGAGGCAATCTTGACCGCCTTGAAGTGCGCCTGGAAGGCCTCAAGAGTCGAAGCGAGCGATTCATCGTAGATGGCGCTCTCCGGCTTGCCAGGATCGAAGGTCATGATCATCGCCATGACGAAGTCACCCACAGAGAGGCGGCCATCGTGCCAGGCGATCTTATCGAACAGGTCCTTGGGATAGTACACCACGCTCTTGACGAGAGCGGTAGTGCCTTCGGGGTATTTCTCCGCCACGGTGATGAACTTCTGATTCGTGGCGTCCCAATCAGCCCAGGCATCGCCCGGCACCGGAATCTCATCCGCGAAGTTGAGGGAGATCCAATCCAGCGTCTTGGCAACCGGCAGACCACTTTGCACGGTCACTTCAGCCTTCTCGATACGCTGCGGCCAGGCCAGACCAGTATACGGATCGGGCACCGTGGCGTAATCCATGGTAGCGCGCGCCGGAGTCTGGTCGTAAATCCAGTTGCTGCCGCCGAGCGGGTTCCAGGGGTCAATCAGGACACCCGGCTGAGACCACTTGACCATGCCGCCTTCCTGACCATCCCAGCGAATGGTATAGGGCCACATGGCCGAACCGGCCACGCCGCCGGCCAGGTCATAGGTCACCACCAGCCCAGCCCTGGCAGGCGAGAAGGAAATCTGATCCACCAACCAGACGCGCACCGAATCCTGATTGGCCAGCCAGAGGGCCTTCCTGAAGAGTTCGCCGCGCTCCTCCATGGTCTTGAAATCGTTGTTGCGCAGGCGCAGGGCCACCTCATCGAACTCCGGGCTGGGCTTATAGGCCTGGTGCAAGGGGATGGGGTAATCGCGCGGGGTGTAGTAGAACGAGAAGTTCGAACCGTCATCGCGGCTGATAGCGGTGGTAATCCAGCCACCCGTGTAGATATGCCACTGACCCTCGGCCGGGTCAGATTGCACCCAGATCGGCGAGGCCTCGGAGCGAGTCTTGTACTGGCGGTCCACCGTGAAGCCGACTTTCTCCAGCTGACTGGCCACATAGTCGCCAATCGCCTGGCGCTCGTCCTCGACGCGAATGATGAAGATGAGCGTAACCGGCTGGCCATTATACTGCCACTTGCCATCCACCAGCGTGGCGCCCATGGCTTCCATCTCGGCCGTGATTACCTCGCGCGCCTTCTCCAGATCATACGCGTAGTACGCCTCGATGGCACGGGCGGTATCTACGTAGCGAGCGTAATCCGCAAAGGAACTGTTCAGCGAGGTATACTTCGGCACTGCCAGCCCGCCGTAGATTTCCTGGGCGATGTAATCCCGATCCACCAGCCAGTTCATGGCCTCGCGGATCTTGGGGTTGCCGAAGGGATTCAAGCGCCCATCCGTGAAGGTGGGGCCAACCGGGTTGAAGGTCAGTTCGGTGTACGAACCGAAGGCCGTCGAATAGGAAAGATTCGGATCGGCCTTGACCTCTTCGAACAGGGTCGGGTCGCTGACCGAGTAGGCATAGATATCAATCTCGCCGGCTTTCAATTGCGAGACGGCTGCCTCGGCGCTATCCTGGCTGACGAAGACTACTGTGTTCGCCAGGGGGCCCTTGGCCGGTGAGGCCGCCTTGGGACCGCACGCGGAGAGCACCATGCTCGCGGCGATCAGCAGACCCACCAGGAGTGTTAAGCGATTGCGAGTCATTGTCTTTCTCCTCCAAAGTGAAAAGTGTGAACAAACGAAATTGGTCAACAGGGAAAAACGCGAAAGTCATCTAGGAATGCCAAAAACCACCTCCTTCCTTTGTGGCATTTGAGGAAACCCTTCGCTGCGCATACGCCATCGTCGGACAAAGATTGCACTTGAAGGTTAACATAACCGATGAAAAAAGTCAAGTACCCAACTGGTTTGTCTTACAATTTTACCACTTACGGACACCGCTCGCCGTAATCGAGAACCTCGACGTTCCAGAGAATGCTTTGCGCCGTGGCATCCAGGCTCAAGTTGCACAAATCCGGCCGCGCCGCGACCAGACGCGGCCGCCAATAGAGCGGCACAATCGGCTGATCCTCCGCAAAGATCATTTGGAGTTCTCGATAGGCGGTAGCGTAGGCCGATTCTTCGGGCAACGACTGACGCAAAGTGCGGCAGGCCGCATCGAAGGCCGGGTTGCTGTAACCGCTCACGTTGACGCCGATCCAGTGGTTGCGCGCCCCAGGAATCTCCACCGTAGTATACCACTCACACAACGGATCCATGCCCAAGACCCCCATGGCATACTCAGCCAGGTCAAACTGGCGCCCAAAGAGTACCCCCTGCGGACCCGGCGCGTAGAGTTCGGAGGCGCTTAGATACTGTACGTTGACGCCTACCCCACATTGCGCCAGCGACTCCTTCAGGATTCCCGCTACCTGTACACGTTGCACGGCGTTGGTCGTATAGTAATTTAGGATCAACGGCGTGCCGGCCGGCACGTCTGGAACCGCAAAGGCCTGCAACGGCGTGCTCGGATCGCCGTCCATATCCCGCCAGCCGACCTCTTCCAGCAAGGCGCGCCCGGCCGCCGGGTTATAGGAGCAACACGTACTCGAGCCGTAATGGAAGGGATGTTCCTTTGGCAAGAACGAATCAGGCACCTGAGTCAGACCGAAGAGGACCTCCGCAACCACCTTCTGGCGGTCGAGGCACATGGCAATTGCCTGGCGAACGCGCCTATCGCCCAGGATGTTCGGACGGTCCAGACGCGGCTGGTAGCCATCGTCATACGAAGCCGGACGAATCCCGAAGTCCAGGCGCTCCATGACATTGGAAGGAACGGCCAACACCTGGAGGCGAGCCTCCGCCGCGGCGGCCCGCAAGGAACCGATTTGCCCCTCGAGCGTCAGGCTGCTATCCAGCAAATCGCAACGGCCATCCAGTAAGGCGTTGACCGCCGCGTTCGCGTCCGTGTAGAAGCGAAAGACCAAGCGATCGAGCTTGGGCAAGCCTTCGTCGGCGCGGAAGTAATAGGGATTCCGAACCATGCTCAAGTGATCGCCCGACACCCATTCCTCGATCAGGAACGGCCCCCAGCCGATCGGCGTACGCGCCGCCAGGTCAAATTCAGGCAATTCTTCCGCGCGGCGTTGACTCCAAAGGTGCTTCGGGTAGGGAGTCCAGAACATGCGCAGGTAGTCCGCGCTGACAAAGCCCGGCTTGCCCCACCATTGGATGGTCTGCTCATCGGCCGCTTCATAGGCACGGGTACGCTCGACCAGATATTTCGGGCCAGGCGTACCATCGGCGGCGTTCAACTGGAAGGAGTAAACCGAATCCTCGGCCGTCAGTGGCTCACCATCCGACCAACGCAGGCCCGGCCGCAGCCGGAACGTCACCTGCATCTGATCCATCTCGATCTCACCCACACCGCTGTATTCGATGGCGCAGGTATCGCTGCGGCAACCCGCCGGCCGAACCCGAACCCCCTTGGTCAGCGTCACCGGGTTGCCTTCGGCATCTATGACCTCATCCCCTACATAGACCTTGACGGGGAAGAGCTGAACATCGCCGTTTGCCAGGCTGGGCAAGCGTTCGAGAATGACCGGTTGATAGGCGTAAGAATTGGTGTCGAAAGGCCCGTCGTACACCACCGAAAGAATCGTGCGCGCGCTGGCAGAAAGGTTACCATAGGGGTAGAGGCTGGCCGGCTCTGCGCCGACGCAAACGGTCAAACTGCGCGGCGGGGTCGGCGTAGCCGTAGGCGGAGGCAGGGTGGCAGTTGGTGTAAGAGTAGGAAGGACTTCTGGGCGCGTGGGCAGGCCGCACGCCGTCAAGATCAGCAATCCGACTCCCCAAATCGCAATCCGAATGTCACTTCGCATAAAGTCTCCTGGAATAGACCTTGCCGGCTGCACTTCCCAAATACGGGAAGGCAGGTCTCGAAAGTGATTATACAACAATGTCTGCCCGAGGAAGTCATAAAGGATGTAAAATTGCTCTGTCCAACACTTTTTCCGGGAAAAACGTATGTCTGTGGAGATTACCCTGCTTTCCGCCTCGGGCTGGCGCGACTATGAGCTGCTGGATAGCGGCGAAGGTCAGAAACTCGAACGCTTCGGGAAATACCTGTTCGTTCGGCCGGAGGCCCAGGCCCTCTGGGCGAAATCCCTGCCAGCCAGCCGCTGGCAAAACGCCGATGCGTTCTTCCTTGCCACTGGCGAGGAAAGTGGCGGACGGTGGCAAATGCGCAAACCGCTGGAGGAGCGTTGGGAAATGGAGTACTCTCTGGCCGCCCCAGCAGGCTTTTCCTTGCGTTTCTATGGCATGACGACAGGCGGCCGGCATTTGGGCGTCTTTCCCGAATGCGCCCCGCATTGGGATTGGTTAAGCAGGCGAATCGAGCAACGCCGACGGAGTCAACCCGCCACTCCCCCCACCGTCTTGAATCTGTTTGGCTACACCGGCCTGGCTACCCTGGCCGCGGCCGCGGCCGGAGCACGCGTGACCCACGTGGACGCTTCGCGGAAATCCGTGACCTGGGCACGCCTGAATCAATCCCTCTCTGGCCTTGGCGAGCGGCCTATCCGCTGGATCGTGGACGACGCCCTCAAGTTCGTGCAGCGCGAGGTACGACGCGGGGCCCGCTACGACGGTCTGATCCTCGACCCGCCTAAGTTCGGACGCGGGCCAAAAGGCGAAGTATGGGAAGTCTACCAGTCGTTACCCCGTTTGCTATCCGCCTGCCGAGCGGTATTGAGCGAGCGCCCTCTGTTCGTCATCCTGACGGTTTACGCCGTGCGTGCCTCTGCCGTGAATGTATACTTTGCTCTGGCCGAGATGCTGCGCGACCTGGGAGGCCAGCTGGAATGTGGCGAACTGGTTACACCCCACAGCAGCAGCCCGCGTCTTCTCTCGCAAGCCGTCTACGCGCGCTGGCAGGCTGAGTAGAGAATCCCTACTACCTGGCTATTCCTCCGGCCGCGCGGCGGCCTTGACCATCTCCTCCAGCATAGCCGTGGTCACCGACTTGGGGCGCTCGATCGGTTGACAGAGGGCCCGTGCCCAGACCAGATTGGCCGTCACTCCCAAGGCACGTCCCACGCCAAACAGCACGGTGTGGAACTCGCACTCGCGCACGCCAAAGTGACTCTGCAACGCTCCCGAAATGGCATCCACGTTGGGGGCCGGATTCTTGGCCTTGCCCTGTTCCTTAAGCACCTGCGGCACAATCTCATAGACCAGTTCCGCCAGACGCACCAGGGTATCCTCCGGGAAGTGCTCCTTGGCGAATTCCAGTTGAGCCGTGAAGCGCGGATCGGTGACGCGCAGGACGGCGTGCCCATAGCCCGGAATGACCTTGCCTGCCTTCAAGGTGTCCCACACGAAATCGTGCAGTTGTTGACGCGTGGGCAGGCCGCCGAACTGTTCGCAAATCTGATTCAGCCAGGCCAGACTCTCCTGATTGGCCAATCCGTGCAGGGGACCGGCCAGACCGTTGAGACCAGCCGAAAACGCATAGTAAACATCGGAAAGCGTGGAGGCTACCAGATGCGTGGCATGCGCGGAGACATTCCCTAACTCGTGATCCGAATGCAGAATGAAGTAGAGGCGCGAGAGTTCGGCATAGCCCTCCATGTCGTCCACGCCCATCATGCGCGCAAAATTCGCTCCGTAATCCCCCTCGGCGCGGTAAGACGGCGGAGTCGGATCGCCCCGGAACTTCATCCGGTAGATAAACGCCGCAATGACCGGCAGGCGCGCCGTCAGATTGAGCGCATCCTCCAGAGTCGCCTTCCAATACTCCTCGCGCCCCATCCCAGCCTGATAGCGACGGACGAACTCCGAGGCACCTTGCATGGAAAGCACAGCCATGGAGAGCAAAGTCATGGGATGGGTACTGGCCGGCATTGCTCGGAGAACCTCAAAGACATACGATGGTACCTCGGCACGCCGGGCCCATTCGGCCTCCACTGCCTCGGCCTCCTGGCGGCTAGGCACTTCGCCGGTCAATAGCAAGAAGTACAGGCCGCCCACGTAAGGCATCTGACAGCCAGGCGGCTTCGGTAACTTCTCCAGAACTTCCGGAATCGACAAGCCGCGCAGCGTGATTCCTCGCAACGGATCTACGTAAGAAATGTCCGTCACCAATGCCTTGAGATCGCGCATCCCCCCATAGACCTGACTCACCGTAACCTGGTCCACGACGACGGCACCATGCTTTTCGACCAGAGACTGCACACGCGCCCGCCAGGCCGGAAGTTGCGCCGCAATTTTCTCACGCAAGATCATGTTCTCCTCCATTACCATGTTTTCCTCAAGAGATGTACCACATCGCCTCGCAATCTCTTCCTCGCACAAGACCATGTTTGCCTCCATGTCACTCTGCTTTGTGTGAGGAGGTACGGCGTACCTCCCTGCCATCTCATAACTGCCTACTCCGGGTTTTATATAGTGGCAACGTACGGTGTTTGGTCGTCCAGAGACAGCCCGAAGACTTGTCTGGCGCACTGTGGGACAAATCGCTGCTTTGCCAATGTTCGCAAGTCAGAGACCTGCGCCACAGGCAGGCAATAACACCATCTCTATCACAGGTCCTTCATGACTGCCTTAAGCATCGCAATCTGCTCCTGGACCTCCGCCGCCGATTTTTGTAAGGCGGCCTGCTCCTCAGCATTCAGGCGGTACTCCAGGATACGCTCGACGCCGCGGCGCCCCAACTGGACGGACACACCCAGGAAGATATCCTTCAGGCCATACTCGCCCTGCAGGTACGCCGAGGCCGGCAAGATGAGATGGCGATCCTCCAGAATGGCTTCCGCCATTTGCGCCAGGGCGGCCCCAGGCGCATAGTGCGAGGCGCCCTCGCGAAGCAATTCCAGGATTTCGTCGCCGCCGCGGCGCGTCCGCTCGATGATCGCCTGCAAGCGATCGGGCGGCAAGAACTCACACAACGGCACCCCGGCCACGTTCGAGTGGCGCACGAGCGGTACCATCGCCTCGTCATGCCCGCCAAGCACATAGCAGGCAACACTTTCCACGCTGACGCCACTCTCCAAAGCCACGAAGGTGCGCATGCGCGCCGCATCCAGCACGCCAGCCTGGCCGACTACTCGTTCCGGCGGCAGGTGACCGGCTTTCATGGTCAGATACGCCATCGCATCCAACGGGTTGGTCAGGACGATGAAAATAGCCTGGGGGGCTTCCTGAACGGCTTTTTCCGTTGCCTCGCGCACGATGCGGGCGTTAGTGAGCAGCAAGTCCTCGCGACTCAATCCAGGTCGGCGCGGAACGCCAGCCGTGATCATGACGATGTCCGAGCCTCTGATCGCGGCGTAATCGTTGCTACCAACAATGGAAATATCCCGTCCGACAATCGGCATGGCTTCCAGCAAGTCCAACGCCTTACCCTGTGGCCTCCCTTCAACGATATCTATCAGAACGAGATCGGCAATGCCGCGTTCTGCCAGCCACTGGGCGGTCGTGGCGCCGGTCATGCCCGCGCCGATGATGGAAATCTTTCCGCTCACGTTCCTCCTGACTGCTCGGCCTGGCGTATAGTTGGCAGGTTTATACACTGTTTTTGTCTACAAGACAAGGGCTTTGTAGGATAATTGTGAAAAAATTGACAAGGATTACTCTTCGGATGAAGAAATCATCAGACAAAACCGCCGTTCTGCTTCCCAAGCGACCAGGCGTCCTGTCTCGGCAAAGGTAGCGCCCCTCCGCCTGGGATAGTGACCACGTTCGTGCTATACTAGGCAAGGTAGGGTTCCGACATGCACTCTGGGCGTTCGCGTCTCCTGTTCCCTCTGGCCCTGTGCGGTGCAATTCTGGCCGTTTCCACGGCTTCGCTTTTCATTCGTTACGCCCAGCAGGAGAACGTGCCATCCGTGGTCATCGCCGCCTGGCGGTTGACGCTGGCGACTCTCCTGTTGGCGCCCGCCACGCTACGGAGCTCTCTTGCCGAACTGCGACACCTGGAACGCAAGACGGTCTGGCTCTGCCTGTTGGCCGGGACTTTTCTGGCACTCCATTTCGCGGCCTGGATTACCTCGTTGGAGTACACGAGCGTGACCAGTTCTGTTGTGCTGGTGACCACCACGCCGATTTGGGTCGCCCTATGCGCACCCTGGGTGTTGAAAGAACGCGCCAGCGCTGCGACGCTGCTCGGCATGGCGCTGCTCGGCATGTTTCTGGCCCTGAGTGGCGGGGTCATTCTATCGCTGGGGAGCACTTGCCACCGCGAACACGAGACCTCCCGTTGGCTGTGCTCGCTGGGACAGGTCGAGCGAGGGTCGGCTCTGGCGGGCGACGCGCTGGCTCTGTTTGGGGCCTGGATGGCCGCCGGTTACGTGCTCGTCGGGCGGAACGTGCGCGCCCGGATTTCCTTGCTACTGTACCTGTTCCTCGTTTACGGAATCGCCGCGGTTTTTCTGACAGGCATGATGTTCGCCGCCCGACAACAGCCGTGGGGGTACCCGGCGAACGCCTATCTCTGGCTGTTCCTGCTGGCAGTGGTGCCACAATTGGTCGGCCACTCCACCCTGAACTGGGCGCTGCGTTACCTGCCGGCCGCGTTCGTATCGGTGGCCTTGCTGGGCGAACCGGTTGGGTCCAGCCTGCTGGCGGCGCTCTTCCTGGGCGAAATGCCACGTCCGGTTGAGATCCTCGGCGGCATGGTCATCCTGGCCGGCATTTACCTGGCCAGCCGGGAACCTCAACCCCCGGCCACCAGCATCGAAACGAAAGTTAGGTAACTCTGTTCGCGGGCGCGCTCCAACAACTCCGGAGCAGACACCAACGGCCTTTCCTGGTTGGATTTTTGCGTCCACTGCAAAAACGAACCGCAGAGAGCACCGAGAGCGTAGAGTTTCTCTAAATCCCTGCGAACTCTGCGATCTCGGCGGTAAAACAGCCAGTAGCCATTTCAGGCGTTAGGATGGCAGTTGAACTGCCGTCCTAACGCAGGCAAAGAATCTCCGATTTGCCGATGTTTGCAAGTCAGAGACTTGCACCACAGGCAGGCAGTTGCGATTTTTCCCTAAACGGCTACCATCCTTTTTGATGCAGAAAGGAGTGAGCGATGGGCATCTTCTCTTGTGACGGGCAAACTCTGATCTGGCAAGAGAATCAGCACATGGTCTGGTTGCAACCCTGGGGAAAGGACGGCTTGCGACTACAGGCCAATCTGGCCCAACGTCGGCTCGACCTGCCGCAGGCACTGCTCGAAAGGCCCTCTCTGGCAGCCAACGAGGTCGAAATCCAGGTGGAAGCCGAAAAAGCCATCCTGCGCAACGGCAAATTGCAGGCCGAGATCACCGCCAACGGTCGGATTCGCTACCGGCGCGTCCCCGACGGTCAGGTGTTACTGGCGGAACCAGAACCGACGTATTACGATCCCTCGGCGCGCCGCTTCAAGCCCCGTTTGGGTGGCCTTTACCAAATTGAGGCCGCCTTCGAGGCTCAGGAAGGCGAACGTTTCTACGGCCTCGGCCAGCACAAACACGGTCGTCTGAACCAAAAAGGATGCGTGATTGACCTGCAACAGCGCAACACCGAAATTGCTATCCCCTTCCTGGTCTCCAGCCTGGGCTATGGCTTTCTCTGGAACAACCCGGCCATCGGACGCGTGGAGTTGGGCGTTAACGGCACGCGCTGGGTAGCCGATGGCGCGCGCCAGATGGACTATTACCTCTTCTGCGGAGAGAGTTATGCGGAGATCCTGGAACGCTACGCCGACGCCACCGGCCACGCGCCACCGCTCCCGGAATGGGCGCTGGGATTCTGGCAGTGTAAGTTGCGTTACGAGACGCAGGAGGAACTCCTGCAGGTAGCGCGCGAATACAAACGGCGCGGCTTGCCGCTCTCCATTATCGTGATTGATTTCTTCCACTGGACTCACCACGGCGACTGGAAATTCGATCCCCGCTGTTGGCCCGACCCGGCCGCCATGGTCAAGGAACTGGACTCCATGGGCATCAAAGTCATGGTGTCCATCTGGCCAACCGTCATCGCCCAGAGCGAGAACTACGCCACCATGACCGAGCGCGGCTTGCTCGTCAACAACGAGCGCGGCGTGGATGCCCAGCACGTTTTCCTGGATAACGATCTTCCTGGCGCGGCCTATTTCGCCTATTACGACGCCACCAATCCCGCCGCGCGTCAATTCCTCTGGGAGACGATCAAGAAGAACTACTACGACCTGGGCATTCGCCTGTGGTGGTTGGACAACGACGAACCGGATATCAACCCCTGGGCGCCGGAGAATCTGCGCTTCTACCTCGGCAATGGTCTGGAGGTAGCCAACATCTACCCGCTCATGCATCAGATGGCCTTCTACGAGGGTATGCGCTCGGTAGGCGAAACGGAAATCGTCACTCTCTCGCGCTCCGCCTGGGCTGGTAGTCAGCGTTTCAGTTCGGTCATCTGGTCCGGTGATATTGCCTCCACTTTCGAATCCCTCCAGGCCCAGGTGCGCGCTGGCCTGAATATGGCCATGAGCGGTATCCCCTGGTGGACGACCGACATCGGCGGCTTTCACGGCGGCGATATTTCCAGTGAGTACTTCCGCGAACTGATCGTGCGCTGGTTCCAGTATGGGGCCTTTTGCCCGATTTTCCGCCTGCACGGCTACCGTATGCCGGTCAAGGGCCCCATGCCGGCGAGCGGCGCAGCGAACGAAATCTGGTCCTTTGGGAAACGCGCCTACCCGATTCTGCGGGCCTGGTTGATGTTGCGGGAACGCCTGCGACCTTACCTACACATCCAAGCGCAGATAGCCAGTCAGCGTGGCCTGCCGCCCATGCGCCCTCTCTTCGTAGATTTCGAAGACCCAATCTGTGCCACCGTGGAGGACGAGTTCTTGTGCGGGCCAGACATCCTGGTCGCGCCTATCCTCCACCAGGGAGAGTGCCAACGCCCCGTCTACCTGCCCGATAATGCCGAGTGGGTAAACGCCTGGGATGGTAAACTCTATCGCGGCGGGCAGTGGGTAGAGACCCCAGCTCCTCTGGAAGTGATTCCGGTCTATGTACGTGCGGAAAGCCCCCTGCGAAGGGTCTTCCAGGAATTCTCTGTAGAAGGTTAAGGCGCTCGCACGCCGACTCCCCCCTCGAATCGACTCAGGCCGCTTCCGGCGCGCGGCGGGCGTAGTCACATAAATCTTGCAGCGGGCAGCGCGGACACGCCGGGCGACGCGCCAGGCAAATCTCACGGCCCAGGCGAATCAGGTTGAGATGAGCGGCATAGTACGTTTCCGGCGGGAACAACGCTTCCAGGTGACGGTGAGCAACCTCCACGCTCATCTTTGCCGGTCGTAACCCCAGGCGGCCACTCACCCGGTAGATATGCGTATCTACCGGAAAAGCCGGCTTGCCCAACGAGAATAGCAGCACGATCGCGGCTGTCTTGGGACCTACACCCTCGAACCGCATCAACCAGGCACGCGCCTCTTCGAGGGGCAAATCCGCCAGAAAGGCCAGATCGAGCGCACCGCGCTCCGCCGTGATGGCGCGCAGGAGGCGTTGCAGGCGCGGCGCCTTCTGGTTCGCCAGGCCGGCCGGGCGAATCGCCTCGATCACCGCGGCCGTCTCCGCATCCCGCACCGCCTCCCAGGAGGGAAAACGCTGCCGAAGCGCGGCAAAAGCACGGTCACGGTTGGTATCGTTCGTGTTCTGAGAAAGGACAGTGGAGATCAGCTCGTCCAGCGGGGGCAGGGGGTGGCGCCAGGTTGGCTGCCCGTAAAAATCCAGCAAGCGCCGGTGTATCCGGCAGGCGCGTTCAGCCAGGGTACTCATGATTCCGGGGAACGTTGCAAGACGAAATTCGGGCGCGATTCGCCCACGATGCGTTTGCGCCAGTTCTGTACTACCTGACTCGGGCCGAAATTTGCCAGCTTCCCCAAATCCTGCTCGGTCAATACACCTAATTGACGCAGAATCTCCAGCGCTACCGCCGGCCGCACGCGCCCGGCTGAATCGCCATCGGAGACTTTGAAGGCAATACCCACGCCAGGCGAATCGGGCGACAGGACGCCCGGCATTAGACCGATAGCCTGATACCCCTCCGCACCTCCTTTGGACAGAAAACGCCCATCACCTACCTGCATTAAGCACGTATCCAAGCGACCCTCGCCACTGACCATCTGCGGATAGGCCAGCATGGATTGCGTAATGCGTTTGCAGGCCATGACGCGCTCCACAGCCAGGCCGCGCGGATCGCAGAGACGCGCAAAGGCCAGCGCGGCGTTATAGAGGGGAACGGCAAAGGTTGGCGCCGAGCAACCGTCCACACCGACGGCGATCCTTTCCGGCGGCAAGGCGCACATCGCGGCAAGATATTCCCGAATCGTTTGTTGCACAGGATGCTGTGGATTGATGTAATCCGAAATCGGCAGGCCGCGCATGCGAGCATGGGCCAGCATACCGCTATGTTTGCCAGAACAGTTATGGTGATTCGGCGTAAACGCCTCGCCACGCGCACGCAATCGTTCGGCAGTAGCCGAATCCAGGGGCGGTTGAATGCCACACAGTAGATCGCTTTCCTGAACTCCGATCTTCTCCTGGATGGCTTTCACCACGGCGACGTGCTCCTCCGTGCCCACGTGGGAAGCGCACAGGATAGCGATTTCTTTGGAAGTCAAATGGTAAACCTGATCACCACCCAGTTCGATGAAGGGCAAGGCTTGTAATGGCTTGGCGCTCGAACGTAAGAAAGTCACCAGATAGGGATTGCCGTAGGAGGCCAGCAATCGGCCACTCGCATCTACCACGGCAATCGCCCCAAAGTGCACCGACTCTACTATCGAGCCACGCCTGGTTTCCCAGATAGGTTGATAGTCTTCGGTCATAAGCAGAAACGCGCCCCGATTCAAGGTTGCCTCGCCACCTCAAGACTTCCGGTGACGAGCCACGCCCTGGAGTTTACCACAAAACCACGTCGCAGGCAGGGGACATATCCATAGCAGTACTGGTGGTTACCCAATCTTGGTCATCCCCCATAGTTGGGCAGAATTCGCCCTTGGTAGCAGAACTTGCTCTCTGTTGTTCGGACGAATGCCTGAGTTGAATCGCCGTCCTAACGCCTGAAATGACCACTTCTCTCCCATCATTCTTTCATTGCTTTTCTGCCCTGATCTTCCAGAGCAAGTTTCTTGCCAATCCAAAGCCCGGCCAACCGAACGAGTTGCGCACAATAGATTAGGTTGGAGACTTGCGCCATCGGCAGGCAGTTACCGAGTTATAGATTGGTGGGCAATCCCCAGTAGCCAGTAGCCTTGCCATTCCCTGCCTTATTTTGTATAATTTAGACCAAAATTGTAACATTTTATCCCGTCCTGCATCCAAAGAACAGGAACGAACAAGATCGCCCACCAACCGCCCCCGGAAACATTTACCCCATTCTCATGAAGGAGAGCAATATGTCTTACTACGAATTACCCAACCTGCCCTATGCCTACGATGCCCTGGAACCTTACATTGATGCGCAGACCATGCAAATTCATCACGACAAACACCACGCGGCCTACGTGACGAACCTCAACGCGGCGATCGAGAAACACCCCGAATTGGCCGCGCGGCCGCTGGAAGCGCTCTTGCGCGATCTGAACAGCGTGCCGGAGGACATCCGCACGATCGTACGCAACCACGGCGGAGGCGCCTGGAATCACACTCTCTTTTGGGAGATCATGGCGCCCCACGCGGGAGGCGCGCCCCAAGGCGCGCTGGCCAAAGCCATCGAAGCTGCCTTCGGCTCTTTTGAGAACTTCAAGGGCGAATTCGAAAAAGCGGCCAACGGACGTTTCGGTTCCGGCTGGGCCTGGCTGGTAAAACAGAATTCTGGCCTGGCCATTATCTCTACCCCCAATCAGGACAACCCTCTTTCTGAGGGCCTGATCCCCATCCTGGGGCTGGACGTCTGGGAGCACGCCTACTATCTGAAATATCAGAATCGGCGGGCGGAATATGTGACCAACTGGTGGAACGTGGTCAACTGGGAAGAGGTCGACCGGCGTTAAG
>FWWL01001884.1_pt1 | contig 46931 bp, 36 predicted proteins | sample 2228331 | NCBI WGS metagenome assembly FWWL01 (sample SAMEA103939775, study PRJEB20133) | metagenome | reverse complement strand
TTTGCCGTGGTCGACATGTCCGATTGTGCCGATGTTGACATGCGGTTTCGTGCGCTCAAATTTCTGTCGTGCCATTTGTCCATCCTCCTCCGTTTTTGTTTGTTAGATTGATCGCCTGCTTTAAGGATACCCTATCCTGCTCTGCGATTCAAGGGCATCTTCATGGCGCGATATTCCTATAGGATACCCCATCGCGCTCTTAAGAGAGGCGGTGTATCTTCGATGTTGCCTCTCTGGCTTGCTATGACAGCGTTAAAGGATACCCGGCATGGAGCCCACGACGGGATTCGAACCCGTGACCTCGTCTTTACCAAAGACGCGCTCTACCCCTGAGCTACGTGGGCTTCTCTGGTGGGGGGAGCAGGATTCGAACCTGCGAAGGCGTCCGCCACCAGATTTACAGTCTGGCCCCTTTGGCCGCTCGGGCATCCCCCCGCGTGGGGAAATTATACCCGTTGCGCTGTCGGTTATGTCAAGGGGGGCAGGAGGGATTGCGCTATAATTCGGGTGTTAAAAAGAGGCAGGACCGGGTGCGAGGGGGGCAACACCCGGTCCTTGGGGGTGGGAGGGGAAGGGAAAGGCTTATTCGAAATCGAAGTCCTCGCCCCCGCCTGGCGTGCGTTCCGGCTTCTTTTCGGGCTTCTCCGCCACCATCGCGTCGGTGGTCAGCACCAGCCCTGCGATGGACGCTGCGTTCTCCAGCGCGGCGCGACTCACCTTCGCCGGGTCGATTATACCCGCCTTCATCAAATTCACAAATTCGCCGGTGAGGGCATCGAGTCCTTCCTCTTTGCCCCGTGCCTTGACCTTTTCGACAATCACCGAGCCTTCCAGTCCGGCGTTCTCGGCGATTTGGCGCAGTGGCTCTTCGAGGGCACGCCGTACAATCTCGACGCCTGTGCGCTCGTCGGGGTCATCGAGTTGGAGGTCGTTCAGCGCGGCTTGGGCGTTCAGGAACACCTTGCCGCCGCCGGGCACGATGCCCTCTTCGACCGCGGCGCGCGTTGCCGAGTGTGCATCCTCGAAGCGGTGCTTCTTCTCCTTCAGCTCGGTCTCGGTCGCGGCGCCCACCTTGATGACCGCCACCCCGCCGGCGAGCTTCGCCAGACGCTCCTGTAGCTTCTCGCGGTCGTAGCTGCTCTCGGTGGTCTCGATGAGCCGCTTGATTTGGTTGATGCGCCCCATCACCGCCTCTTTGGAGCCTGCTCCCTCGATAATCGTGGTCTCCTCTTTGGTGATGACCACCTTCTTCGCCTGACCGAGCATATCGAGGGTCACATTCTCCAGTTTGATGCCGAGATCTTCGGAGATGAAGCGTCCGTTGGTTAGGATGGCGATGTCTTCCATCATCGCCTTGCGTCGCTCGCCGAAGCCGGGCGCTTTGACCGCTGCGCACTGGAGCACACCGCGCAGTTTGTTCACCACCAGCGTGGCGAGCGCATCGCCTTCCACATCCTCCGCGATAATCAGCAGCGGGCGTCGCACCTGCGCCACGCGCTCCAACAGCGGCAGAAGGTCTTGCGCCGAGCTTATTTTCTTCTCGTGAATCAGAATCAGCACATCTTCCAGCACGGCTTCCATCCGCTCCGGGTCGGTGATGAAGTAGGGCGAGATGTAGCCGCGATCGAACTGCATGCCCTCCACGATTTCGAGGGTGGTCTGCGTGCCTTTCGATTCTTCAATGGTAATCACGCCATCTTTGCCTACTTTGTCCATCGCCTCGGCAATCATCTTGCCGATTTCGGGGTCGTTGCCTGCGATGGAGGCGACATATTCGATCTGCTCGCGTTCGGTCACGGGGATTGCCATCTGGCGGATGGCGGAGACCACTGTTTGTACGGCTTTTTCGATCCCGCGTTTGAGCGCGATGGGGTTGCCGCCTGCGGTGACATAGCGCATGCCCTCGTTCACCAGCGCCTGCGCCAGCACGGTGGCGGTGGTGGTGCCGTCGCCCGCGACATCGTTGGTCTTGGATGCCACCTCGCGACACAGTTGGGCACCCATGTTCTCCCACGGATCGGCAAGTTCAATCTCTTTGGCGACCGTCACCCCATCTTTGGTAATCACGGGCGCACCCCACTTGCGATCCAGCACCACATTGCGCCCGCGTGGACCAAGCGTCACCTTAACAGCATCGGCAACTTTGTTAATCCCTCGCTCCAGCGCATGTCGAGCATCCTCATCAAACTTGAGCATCTTTGCTGCCATCGCTCTCACCTCCTATTCCCGAACGGCGAATATCTGGTCTTCGTCCAGAATGAGGTACTTTTTGCCCTCGTATTCGAACTCGTTGCCGGCATATTTGGAGAACACCACGCGCTGTCCCACCTGCACGCTCATCGGGGCGCGTTCTCCGTTTTTGAGCAAGCGTCCAGAGCCAACCGCCACGACGATACCTTCCTGCGGACGCTTTTTGGCGGTGTCTGGCAGAATGATGCCAGCAGTGGTCTTCTCATCCTCCTCAATCAGTTCCACAACCACTTTATCGTTAAGCGGTTTGAAAGTCATACACCTCACCTCCTTCGAAGTTTGTGTCATGCATACGGCAAACGCCCGATTGCAACATGAATCTATATACCCCATCGGCACAGGGTGTTGTCAAGGGGTTGAGAGCGGACGGACAGGAAACCTTTTGGTAAGCACGAATTCCTTTTTCTGGAGGCAGATGGAGATGCATGTGGGAATTTTGACGGCTCCGTTCGCACGGGAGCCTTTGGAATATGTGTTTGAGTTCGCGGCAAAGCACGGTTTTCGGACGCTGGAGTTGGCATGTGGCTATGGGCATCCGCACCTGAATCTGGACAGCCCTGATACCGACATGCTCAAACGGCTGATGGAGCGTTCTGGGGTCGGGCTATCCGCGATTGCGTTCTACACGAACAACACGCATCCTGACCCGCAGGAGCGTCAGCGCAATAACGAGGGCGTGCGCCGTGCCATCGATATCGCCCGCATGTTGGGTGTCGGCGTTGTCTGCACCTTAGCGGGGCATCCCGTGCCGGGCAAGAGCAAGATGCAGACCATCGAGCAGGACTGCGCGCAGGTGTTCACCCCCCTCGTGGAGTATGCGGGCGAGCGCGAGGTGCAAATCGCCCTCGAAAACTGGTTCGCGACCAACATTCAGGCATTAGACCACTGGCAGCGACTGTTCGAAGTCGTGCCCCATCCCAACTTCGGACTGAACTTCGACCCATCGCACCTTGCATGGCAGCAGATCGATTATATTAATGCGGTGTTTTTGTTCGGCTCGCGCATCTTCCACACACACGCGAAGGACACCGAGATTATGCGCCAGCGGTTGGAGTATGTGGGCAATCAGGGCAGTGGTTGGTGGCGCTATGTGATTCCGGGGCTGGGTGTGGTGCGTTGGGGCGAGTATATTGGCGCGCTGAGGCGCGTCGGCTACAACGGCGTGCTGTCGATTGAGCATGAGGACAGCGCGGTCGGGCGCGAAGAGGGCTTCCTCATCGGCAAGCGCTATCTGGAGCAGTTTATCGCATAGCCCTGTGATAGAGTATAATCTCTGTTGCTATGCAAGATGAATTGACCGCTCTGACGGGTGGCACAGCGCCGCAGGCGACCATCCAGATGACGCCCGCGCTGGGCGCGACGCAGGCTATCGAACCGTCTCAGTGCCCCATCTGCGGGCAGATGAACCCGCCCGGCGAGATGTACTGCATCGAATGCGGCTTTCTGCTGACGAGCGAGACGCCCTCCGAAACGGCGCCAACGGCGGGTGTGTTTCCCAAACTACGCGATGCGAGTGGGCGCGAGTTCCTGCTCAAGGCGGGCGAGAACCTCATCGGGCGCGACCCCAGCAGTGATGTCCTGCTGAACGATGGCACGGTCAGCCGACGACACGCCCGTATCATCATCGAGGGCAACACGGCTTATCTGGAGGACCTGGGTAGCACGAACGGCACACGGCTGAATGGTCAGCTCGTATCGCCCGGTCAGCGCGTGCCCCTGCCTCAGCAGGCAGAACTGCAGTTCGGCAGTGCCATCCTGACGCTGGAACTGCCCGAAGGCTTCGAAACGCCCGTCGTGGCGGAGGAGGTCGCCCCTCCGCTTGCCTATCTGGTCAATCTGCAGGACTCCACTCAGCGCTATCCCCTCTATGCTCGCCCGCTGAAAATCGGGCGGCGAGCGGGCAACGAGATTGTCATCCCCGACCCATATGTGTCGGGAGCGCACGCGGTGATTGAAATTGTGGGCAACGAGGTGCGCATCACCGATCTGGGTAGCACGAACGGCACCTTTATTGGCGATGTGCGCCTGACGCCCAACCTGCCAACTCCGGTGGAGCCGGGCGCGACGCTCACGCTGGGCAAGAGCCAGTTCGTGGTGGAATGGGTGCCTTCGGATATGTCGGACAGGTCCGACAGGTCCGGCAGGTCCGACTCGTCCGACATGTCCGGCTCGTCCGACATGTCTGACTCATCGGAGGCGCAGCCCCATGAGTGAAGCGCGGCGGGTGCAGACCCTGCTGGGCGGGCTGTTCATTCTGATTGCACTGGCGGCGCTGGGGGTGGGCATCTGGCTACGCCTCACACGCCCCGCCACGCCGCCACCACCCCCTGCACCGCACACAGTGCGTATCTATGTGCCCCGTATCAGCGATCAGGGCGAACTGCGCTACGAACCAAAAGCGGTCATTATCCAGAACCGCGACAATGCTTATCGGGAGGCTTTCGAACAGCTCATCCGTCAGGCGCCCGTGTTCCCCAAAGGCACGCGCCTGCTCAGTGCGGAACTCAAGGGCAATACGCTGGTGCTTAATTTCTCGTCGGAATTGGTGGACCATTTTGAGGGTGGTTCCGACACCGAAGCCGCGCTGATAAATGCCATCACGCGCAGTGCGTCCAGCTTCCCAGGCGTGCAGAAGGTGCAGATTCTAATTGAGGGTAAGTCGGTGGAGAGCATCGGGGGTCATCTGGACATCTCCCAGCCGTTGCCCATACAGGGCTAATTGTGCCTACTCTGGCTCATAGCCCAGCTCGCGTAGGCGTTGGGCAAGGCGTTCTGCCCGCTGACGCTCCGCCTCGGCTTGCTGAAGGGCTTGCTCTGCCCGCTGACGCTCCGCCTCGGCTTGCTGAAGGGCTTGCTCTGCCCGCTGACGCTCCGCCTCGGCAGCGGTAGGCACTAAGGAGCCATCAGTATGATACAGGCGTAGCCATGGGTAGCGTCGCCCCTGATAGACCCCGTGCCATACGCCCAGCCACGCGCCCAGCTCGCGACTCCACAGCCAGCCGCGCTCATTTGGCTCTATGGGTGCGTAATCCCCGTTGCTCAGGCGGAACCCTGCCAGCTCGCCCGTCTCCACATCGTACCAGAAGTATTCCGGCGTGCGGAAGGTCTCGGCATAGAGCCGTAGATTGTCCTGCTTGTCTTTGCTGGCGGTGGTAGGCGAGAGCAGCTCCACAATCACATTCGGATAGCGTCCCTCCTCCTCCCAGACCGCCCAGTATTTGCGCGGCTTGGTGCCGTCCACACCCTTCACCACGAAAAAGTCGGGACCCTTATACAAGGGTCTGCCTCGACGCACGCTCTGCGCCTGCCGAAGGCTGTAGTAGATGAACATGTTGCCACCGCAGAAAAAGTCGGTGCGCCCATGCCAGAGCTGACGCACCAGCTCATCCAGCAAATGAATCTGCACCACATGCCAATCGCTTTCCAACGGTTCGCCATCTCCTTCCAGCAGTTTGATGCGGGGCAGAGGCGGCACAGGCACTGGCGCCTGCGCCCTCCGCTTGCGCTTTTGCACGGCAGGCTTCTCAACGACGCTGGGCATACGACCTCACCATTTAAGAGCATACCCTACCGTGGGGTAAAATCGGGACAGGTGATGCCTATGCAATCGGTCGTGACAGTCGCAACGGGGCGAACGATGCGGGCGCCACGCGGGGCGCACAAGACCGCCAAAGGCTGGATTCAGGAAGCAGCCAAGCGGATGCTGATGAACAACTTAGACCCCGAAGTGGCAGAGAAGCCCGACGAACTCATTGTGTACGGTGGACGGGGCAAAGCGGCGCGCAGTTGGCAGGATGTGGAGCGCATCCTGCAAGTGTTGGAACGGCTCGAAAATGATGAGACGCTGTTGGTGCAGTCGGGGCGCGCCGTCGGCGTGTTCAAAACCCATGCGCTCGCGCCGCGCGTCATTCTCGCCAATTCGAACCTTGTGCCCCGATGGGCGACTTGGGAAGTGTTCGACGAGCTGGAGCGCGCCGGGCTGATGATGTACGGGCAGATGACCGCCGGCAGCTGGATTTACATCGGCACGCAGGGCATTCTGCAGGGCACCTATGAGACCTTCCTTGCCGCTGCCAAGAAACATTTTGGGGGCACGCTCAAAGGCACGATCACCGTCACCGCTGGGCTGGGCGGAATGGGCGGCGCCCAGCCCTTAGCCATCACGCTCAACGAGGGCGTCGCGCTCATCGTGGAGGTAGACTCCCAGCGTATCCAGCGACGGCTCGAAACGAACTATCTGGACACTTGGACGGACAATCTGGATGACGCTCTGCGCATGGCAGAGCAGGCGAAGCGCAAGGGCGAACCGCTCTCGATCGGTCTGCTCGGCAACGCCGCCGAGATGCTCCCCCGCATGGTCAAATTCGGCTTCATTCCCGAACTGGTGACCGACCAGACCAGCGCCCACGACCCGCTCTACGGCTATGTGCCACTCCTGAAGCCGGGCGAGGACCTCGATACTTTGCGTCGGACGGACCCCGAAGGTGTGCGCAAGCGTGCGCTCGAATCGATGGCGATTCACTGCGAGGCGGTAGTGCAGATGAAGCGGGCAGGCGCGATTGCCTTCGATTATGGCAACAATTTGCGGGCGTTCGCGCAGGAGGGTGGCTTTGCCGACGCCTTCAGCTATCCGGGCTTCGTGCCTGCCTTCATTCGTGACCAGTTCTGTGAGGGGCGCGGTCCGTTCCGCTGGGTCGCGCTGTCGGGCAACCCGCAGGACATTTACCGAACCGACGAGGCGATTTTGAAGCTGTTCCCAGAGGATGAGGGACTGCGACGCTGGCTCACGCACGGAGTGAAAAAGTTCAAGTTTCAGGGGTTGCCCGCCCGTATCTGCTGGCTGGGCTATGGCGAGCGCGATAAGGCGGGGCTGTTGTTCAACGAGATGGTGCGCAAGGGCGAGCTGGAAGCACCGATAGTCATCGGGCGCGACCATCTGGATGGAGGCAGTGTCGCCAGCCCCTATCGCGAAACGGAGGCGATGCTCGACGGCTCCGACGCAATTGCCGACTGGCCGTTGCTCAACTTCGCGCTGAACGCCGTCTCAGGCGCGGGATGGGTCAGCTTCCATCATGGCGGCGGTGTCGGGATGGGCTACTCTCTGCACGCGGGACAGGTATGCGTGGCAGATGGCTCCGATGAAGCGGCGTGGCGGATCGAGCGCGTGCTGACAAACGACCCTGGCACCGCCATCATGCGCCATGCCCACGCGGGCTACGAGAAAGCGAAGCAAATTGCCCGCGAGCGCGGAGTCGACCTGTGCGGCTGGGTTTAGCTCGGCGGAACCAGCACGATGTTGTCGATCAGACGCGCCTTGCCAAAGTAGACGGCGAGCGCGAGCAGAGTCGGGCGCTCGATACGGTTCACAGGTTCCAGTGTCTTGGCGTCCACCAGCTCCACATAATCGATCTGGGCGAGCGGCTCACGGGCAAGCCTCTCATAGACCCCGCGCTGAATGCGTACCGCGTCCTGCTCGCCCGATTGCACCTGTTCGCGCGCCCACTGCAGGCTCCGATAGAGCACCGTCGCCGCCTGACGCTCCGCTGGTGAGAGGTACACATTGCGCGAGGACATCGCCAGCCCATCTGGCTCGCGCACAATCGGGCAGGGCACAATCTGCACGGGCAGGTTCAGGTCGCGCACCATCTGCTGAATGATTCGCATCTGCTGGTAGTCCTTCTCGCCAAAATAGGCGCGGTCGGGCGTGACGATGTTAAACAGTTTCAGCACGACGGTCGCCACGCCTTCAAAGTGCCCGGGGCGCGAGCGCCCGCACAGGGGCTGTGAGAGCTGCTTCACGCGCACCTCCGTCTGGAAGCCCGGCGGATATATCTCGCTCACCTCAGGATAGAAGAGGGCGTCCACACCGACCGATTCTGCCATTTGGCGGTCGCGTTCAAAGTCGCGCGGATAGTGCTCATAATCCTCCTGCGGACCGAACTGCAGAGGGTTAACGAAGATGCTGACGATGACCGCGCCCTCATCGGCTTTGGCGCGTCGCATCAGGCTCAGGTGCCCCTCGTGGAAGTAGCCCATCGTGGGCACGAAATGGATCGCGCGTCCTGCGCCCCTCTGCGCCTGAACCCACTCCCTCACCTCACGAATCGTTCGCAAGATTTGCATGGCACCCACCTCTCAAAGCCCTTCGGCACGCTGTGCCCCTCTCTGCGCTTAGGTTGGAGGAGGGTGGTTCAACAGGTTGACGATGCCCTCGCCACCGGGCGTGATGCGAATGAGCGCGCCCCGCTCGTTATAGGGCGCCAGCTCGATGCCCAGCTGCACGAAGTGCCCCGCCAGCCAGAGGGAGGTGCGCAGATGGCTGGAGGCGCGCGGGGCAGTCCACGCGCTACTCCCGTCCGCAAACAGGGCGGGCAACAGCAACTGGTCGGCTAAGAAGTGGTCGACGGCGGTGCGTGTGCGCGCCCAAGCAACGAACTCGTTCCACGCCTCTTCCACCACCTGCTCGATCGCCACGCCGCGCCGTCCGAGCCGAATGAACCCCGCGTAGCCCCGTTCCGCCTCCACCGCCAGGGTCACCGCCAGCCCGAAGCCACGCGAGGGCAGTACCTGATGCACAATGCTGGGCGTCAGCCCGATCAGGCGCACGAAGGTGTCCACCACCTGATTGCCTCGCGGCAGAATCTCCTCTGGCAGGTTGGACATGGTGAAGAGCGCCCAGATTCTCTTGAGGTTGCCTCGCTCCACCCATTCGATGGGGCGCAGAGGCGTTTCGGCAGGGTGAATGGTCAGCGTACAGCGTCCGCCCCCTTTGGGATAGAAACCCGCCGATTCGACCTCCAGCTCGGCTTCGATGCCGAAATGGCGCAGTGCTGGCAGATACACATAGCGAATGTAGTCCGCGCTGGGGCTCCAACCGACATGCGTGCCGCCCATCAGAATAATCCGTGCGCTCTGACCGCGCAGAGCCAGCGGCACCAGCACCGTCTGGGCAATCAGCATCACGGAGCCAGCCGACCCCATGCCAGAGATTTCCTCCACATTGAACAGGAACTCGCCACCTTCCACTTCGCCCGGCTCAAAGCGCAGGGTGGGCGAGCCAAGAATCGCACCTTCGACCCTCGCTTGACTGATGGTCGCCGCGGCGTGCACCGCGGTCAGGTGCTGAGGCTGTAAGCCCGGATTGGGACGCCGCGCACGGATGTTGCGGAACTCCACAGGCTGACCCGTGATGACCGAAAGGGCAAGCCCCGTGCGCACAATCTGCCCGCCGCCCTCGCCATAAGAGCCATCAATCACCACATAGCGTTGCGTGCCCGATTGCCTTTCCATCTTACTCCCGATTATACCCCTTGCACGGGGTATACTCCTGTTGCGATGATTGCTACGGTGAACCCCGCGACTGGTGAGGTCCTGCGTGTCTACTCACCGATGGACGCTCAGACGGTCGACGCGATTGTTCAGCGCGTGCATAACGCCTATCTGGAGTGGCGCACCGCTTCCTTTGAACAGCGCATGGCTCCCATGAAGCGCCTTGCCCATCTGCTACGCGAGCGCAAAGAGGACTATGCACGGCTCATCACGGGGGAGATGGGCAAGCCCATCGGGCAGGCGCGTGCCGAGATCGAAAAATGCGCTTGGGGCTGTGACTACTTCGCTGAGCATGCCGAATCGATGCTCGCGCCCCTTGAAGTGCCCACCGGGGCGCACAAAAGTTATGTGGCGTTCCGACCGCTGGGCGCGATTCTGGCGATTATGCCGTGGAACTTCCCCTTCTGGCAGGTGTTCCGCTTCGCTGCGCCCGCGCTTATGGCGGGGAACGCCGTCGTGCTCAAACATGCGCCCAGCACGCCTGGCTGTGCGCTCGCCATCGAATCGCTGATGCGCGAGGCGGGCTTTCCGCCCGACCTCCTGCGTGCCGTGCTGGTGGAGAACGAGCAGGTGGAGCCAATCATTCGCCATCCGCTGATTGCGGGCGTGACGCTGACAGGCAGCACGCGCGCCGGACGCGCCGTCGCCCGAATCGCTGGCGAGGAACTCAAAAAGTGCGTGCTGGAGCTGGGCGGAAGTGACCCCGCCGTGATTTTAGCCGACGCTAATCTGGAACAGGTGCTAAACCAGTGCGCCACTGGGCGACTCATCAACTCCGGGCAGAGCTGCATCGCGACGAAACGCTTCATCGTGGAGCAACCGCTCTATCCCGCGTTTGTGGAGGGCTTCATAGAGCGGATGCGGGCGCAGAAGATGGGCGACCCGCTGGACGAAAGCACCACGATTGGTCCGCTTGCACGCGAGGACTTGCGGGCGAACCTCCATCGGCAGGTACAGCAGAGCCTTCAGCAGGGCGCGCGTTGCCTGCTGGGCGGCACGATTCCCGAAGGGCGCGGCTTCTTCTACCCACCCACCGTGCTGGTCGAGGTACAGCGCGGGATGCCCGTGTGGGATGAGGAGACCTTCGGACCTGTCGCGCCCATTGTTGCTGTACCCGACCGAGACACGGCGATTCGGATGGCGAACGACACTCCCTACGGCTTGGGCGCGAGCGTCTACACACGCGACCTTGCACTGGGCGAGAACCTTGCCGCGGATGCCCTCGATGCGGGCAACTGCTTCGTCAACAGATTCGTCTTTTCCGACCCGCGCCTACCCTTCGGCGGTATCAAGCAGAGCGGCTACGGGCGCGAACTCGGTCTGTTCGGTATCCGCGAGTTCACCAATATCAAAACCGTGCTCATCTCTGCTGAGTGAACAGATAGAAGCGCTTTCCATAGCACGGGCGAGACGCCTGTGCCACATTGGTATCGCTCGGTAATTAGCACGGGCGAGACGCCCGTGCCACATTGGTATCGCTCGGTAATTAGCACGGGCGAGACGCCTGTGCCACATTGGTATCACTCTGAGCGGTAGAGCAGGTAGAACCCGCCCAGCCCAAAAAGCAGGTTGGGCATCCATGCCGACAGCATCGGCGGCAAAAAGCCCTGATTGCCCAGAATCTGGAACAGCAACAGCGTGTTCCAGAACACGAACACCAGCACGATTGCCAACAGCACGCCCACAAAACTGCCCGCCCGCGCCAGCCACAGACTCAACATGGGACTGCACAGCGCCAACACGAAGCATGCCACGGGCACGGCAAGCTTTAGATGATAACTCACCTCCAAGCGTAGGTTGCGATAGCCCATCTGGCGGTTGCGCTCGATCTGCTCGCCCAACTGGGCGCGGGTCTGCTCCTCTGGCTCGGGCGTCGCGAAAAAGTCCTGTAAGGCGACTTGCAGGTTCAGCACTAACTTGTCTCGCGAGCGCACATCCATCACGGTGCCGTCGGCGCGATAGAGGTGCACCTGCGGGCGTTCCAGCTCCCAAATGCCGTTTTTGTAGGTGCCACGCGGGGCATGGATAATCACCCATTCGCCGCGTGCGCGCTGTTCGAACATCACCACATCCTCCATCAGCACGCGCCCGCCCGCCTCCTGCGCCATGCCAATCACGACCGCATAGTTCTGCACTTTCAGCACAGCGTTGCTGGTGATGTTGGGCACGGGCGCCAGCAAAAACATGCGGTTGCGCAGGCGATAGAACTCGCGCATCGCGGGCGGCACCACCCGCTCGTTCAGCCAGTAGTTCAGCCCCGACAGTAGCGCGCCTGCCAGAAGCAACGGCAGAAAGATTCGGCGCAGGCTGATGCCCGCCATGCGCATCACGGTAATCTCGCTGTCGCGTGTGAGGCGGTTGACCGCGAGCGACACCGCCACCGCCGTGCCCACCGGCAGGCTCAGCACGAGCAGATAGGGTGTGTAGTAGAGCACCATCTGCGCCACCGCCACCAACGGCACGCCATAACTGAAGAAGAGTTGCGCGTAGTTGAATAGGAGATTGCCGATGAGCATCAGCGTCACTGCGCCCGTGCCGATGCCCAACGGCACCAGCATCTCACGCAACAGATAGCGATCCAGCCGGGTGATGGGCATGAGTAGATAGAGGCGTCGGCTCAGCGTTTTCGCAGTACCCACAAGATTGCGCCTCCCGTCATCAGAAGAATGAGGGGCGTCAGCACGAGCGCAAACCCGCCGGGCAATTGGCTCGCCGTCACCAAGCTTGCCATGATGCCCATCGTGCTGATGACCCACACGCGCACCACCTTCTGCAATAACCGCTTCGGAACCCAGCGTCCGCGCACGAGCGACGGCAACAACCACTCACCGCACTGGGCGCACCGCAAGGGACCCACAGGGTTGTGCGCACCACAATTTAGACAAGGAGTATAGCCCAGTCGCCTGCCGAAATGTTGCAATTCATGCTGCCAATCACGCAACATGCGCTTCTCGCTGTAGGTATAGAGGGGCGCGAGCTGTACCGCCCGCTCCAGATACTGCACCGCATGCTCCATCAAATCGTGCCGATAGCAGAGGGTCGCCAACTGAATCAGTGCGCCCCAGTTTTTCGGGTCGAACTCGACGGCATGGCAAGCGTTCTCCATCAGCTCGGCATCGATCTGGGCGTGCGCCTGACGGTTCAGGTAGTGGCGCATGGCGGGCAGTGCGACCGCGCCGATGCTCAGCGTGAGCAGTCCCACCAGCCCAGCATAGGGGAACGCATGGCGCGCCGCGGCGAACGCCAACATCAGCGCCATCACCGACCCCAGAATCGCCTCCGCTGGCGTCACATCGCCCGTGATGCCCATCATCACCAGCGCGAAGGTCCACAGCGCTGCCAACAGCCACACCAGCATCACTACCACGATGCTTTCCATTCGGCAAGAGTCTACCTGCTCGGTTATCGGACTGGTCGGACTTTTTCGGATTTTTTTCGGGTAGCAGGAACAATTGCCTTGCGCGTGAATTGACCCTATGGAGGAGAGAGCGATGAGACCATTGGAAGGTTTTGAGGGCACGGGTCCCCTATCACGGTTGATTTATCGGCGGGAAGGGCGCACCAAGCGCATCTCCAGCTGGGATCGCACAGGAGGCAACCGCGACTTTTTGACCATTCCCGCTGGTCAGACCGCCACGCTTGCCGAGATTCAGGGGGCGGGCTGTATCCGCCATATCTGGATGACCGTCGGCTGTCGTGACCGCCTCTATCTGCGCAAGCTGGTTCTGCGCATGTTCTGGGATGGCGAAACGGAGCCGAGCGTGCTCAGCCCCTTGGGCGACTTCTTCGGGCTGGGACACGGCATCGCTCGCTCCTTCATGTCGCTCCCACTCGCCACCGTCACGCACGAAAACAACGAGGGCAACTACGGTGGCGGAATCGCGCTCAACTGCTATTTCCCGATGCCCTTCTCGCAAGGGGCGCGCATCGAGGTGGTTAACGAATGCGAGGTGGAGGTTGGCTCTTTTTACTACTATATCGACTATGAGCAGTACGATGCCCCGCTACCCGACAATATCCTGCGCTTCCACGCGCACTATCGGCAGGAATATCCCACGCGGGGCACGCAGGGCAACCTGTTCGAACAGCGACGCAATTACTGGGAGCTGGGCGACACGCCGAACCTCAGCGACGCCGAGAACTACCTGATTCTGGAGGCGGAAGGCGCGGGGCACTATGTGGGCTGTGTGCTCTCAGTGGACAATATTGACCCTCTGCCTGTGGTTCGCGTGCTCGGCTCGCAAGAGCAAGTTATCAAGGAATACACTTGGTGGGGCGAGGGGGACGACATGATTTTCATCGATGGCGAGCCGTGGCCGCCTTCCCTGCACGGCACAGGCTCCGAGGACTACTTCTCGCAGGCGTGGGGGATGCATCCGAAGGCGTATCTCTACGCGGGCGCGTCCATCTATGAGCACGACCCGAAGTTCCCTGACCGCCGTCAATGCACCTCCTACCGCTTCCACATCGAAGACCCGATACTGTTCACGCGCTCGATTCGGGTGAGCATCGAGCATGGGCACGCGAACCTGCAGGAGAACGACTACTCCAGCGTCGCCTACTGGTATCAGACGGAACCGCATAAGCCGCTGACGCCGTTGCCACCCGTGCATGAGCGGTTGCCGCGCAATATGCGCGAAACGAAATGAGTTCGCTCTGGATCTTTCTGGTGGCGGTGGGCGCGGGCGCGTTCGGCTCGATGCTGGGGCTGGGCGGTGGGATTATCCTTGTGCCCGCGCTTACCCTGCTGTTCGATGTGCCCATCAAGCAGGCGGTGGGCGCCAGCTTAGTGGGTGTGGTGGCGACCTCGTGTGCTGGGGTTCAGGGCTACCTGCGGGCGGGGCTGGTCGATTGGCAGGTCGCCGTGCGCCTGCTCATCCCCACGGTGCTGGGCGCGATTGCGGGTGGCTTGCTTGTAGGCATCATCCCGCCCAAAACGGTGGCAGGGCTGTTCATCGGGCTGATTCTCTATGTGATGGGACAGATGCTCTGGGCAAGCCTCCGCCCTCTATCTGCCGAGCCAGCGAGTGATAAATGCCATGCGATGTGGAACAATTCCCATCAGAAATGGCTGGCAATTTTTCTGTCGGCAACGGGCGGTGTCATCTCCGCGCTTTTGGGCGTTGGGGGTGGGCTAATTCAAGTACCTGTGTTGCACACACTGTTGCGTGCGCCCTTGCGCTGTGCCATCGGCACCAGCGCCTTTCTGATTGGCACAACCGCCTCCACCAGCGCATTGCTCTATCTGGTGCAGGGCACGCTCACGCCCGATATGGTCGTGCCCGCTGCGCTGGGCGTGCTGGTCGGCGCGCATCTGGGCACCAGACTGGCACGGCGAACTCCTATTGCCGTTTTGCGAGGTATCTTCCTCATCGTGATGGTCTACACCATCATCCGAATCTATCTGAAGTGGTTCGCGGGCGGTTGACCGCTCGCGGTTTACCTCTCAGAACAAGGGCTGTCAGGAACATTCTGAGGGTACAATCGTCAAAATCGCGGAGGAGATAGGCAATGAGAAAACAGGAGATAGGGATGGGCTTGGGCGTGTTGAGCCTGCTGTTGCTGCTCATCGTCGGCTGTGGCGGCGGTGGCGGAGGCAACGGTAATGGCACCAGCGGGACCCCCATCACAGCAACCATCACTGGTGCCGCTTTCGTGGCGGTGCAGGACGGCAAAACGGGCGGTTGGCAGAGACTGTCGGGTGCTGGACCGAACTACAACTTCAATGTGAAGTCCGCCGATGGACGCTACTCTGTAGCATGGGTCTGTGAAGGCACAAAGCCGCAGGTGAATATCGTGCATACCACCACTGCCGAGACCACCGGCTTCGCGGCAAGCTGCCCCCCTCCCACACCCAGCACCATCAGCGTCTCTGGCAGTGTGCAGGGGCTTGGGAGTGGGCAATTTGCCCTTGTGTCTGTCGGCTCTCAATCGCAGGGCGTGCCCACTAACGGCGGTTCCTTCAACATTTCTATCGCGCCCGGCGCTTATGATATTATCGCGGTGCGCTCTGGTGCTTCGGGTCCGAACAAGGTCTGGCTGAGACGAAACGCGAGCTTCAGTAGCGACACCTCAGGATTGCTTATCGATTTCAACCAACCCGATGGAACCACTGTGCGCGTGTTCGATGTCTCGGCGGGTAGCTTGACCGTGTCAGGGGCGGATATATCGGAGACAGTACTGAGTCAGGCAGCCCTCCAGAGCAGTACGCGCTTATCGCTGATAGGGGTGGGTACTGCTCCCTTGCCCTACCCGATTTTCCCTGCAGGCATACTGCAGACAGACGAGAACTTCCGAATTTTCGTCACAACCGATTTACAACGCGGTGAGGTACGTGGGTTGAATAGTTTGCCCACCTCGCTGAGTGTCACTTTGCCCCCACCCTTCGATTCGCCCAGCTTCAGTTTCACCAGCACGGGTGCACTTGCCTTCACGGTACAGTGGAGCCCCTATGTGGAAAGCCCTGTGCGAGGCTATCGGTTCACACTGGGCGGGGGTCAACAGCCATCTCGATGGAACATAGTAATTAGCATAGGCTGGCTTGGAAGCGACTTGCAATACACCACGCCCGTGCTGAACACGCTCAGCGGCTGGAAGCAAGACGGCTCTTGGGACATCCAGCGCGGTCGCCCCGTGGACGCCAGCTTCCAAGTGGGGGTCAGCTCGAATTCGCTCCAGCAGGTGCTCGATTATGAGCGCACGGGAATCGTGCCCGATAATTTCCGACTGCGCTTTGCCACGCGCTCGGTGACCCTGACACCCTAAACATGCCCCTTTCTTTTCGGACACTCCCTTAGCCATGCAGAAGCCATTCGATGAGGCGGTGCCCCTCCTGAACAAAGGGGAGGTTCGGCTCATCGAGGATCGATTCGTCGTAGGGCAGGCGGTTGGTGCGGGGTCGTTGGGAGTCATAGAGCAGGAACGGCACGGGACCCTCCGCATGGGTGCGCTTGGCGATAGGGGTGAGGTGGTCGGGCACGACCATCAAGCGGAAGGGCTGTCCCTGCGCGCGTAAGCCCTCCACCACCTGCCCGATGATGTGGCGGTCAATCTGCTCGATTGCCCAGATTTTGGCTTCGATATCGCCGTGATGTCCCGCCTCATCGGGCGCTTCAATATGGGTGTAGACGAAGTCATGTTTTTGGAGCATGCGCAGGGTGTATTCTCCTTTGGCGCGATAGTCGGTGTCCACATAGCCCGTGGCGCCGGGCACGCGGGGAACTTCCAACCCTGTGAGCACGCCCAGCCCCTTCACCAGGTCAACCGCTGCCACGACTGCGCCCGTGATGCCCCATCGGAGGCTGAACGGTTCCAAGCGCGGTGCACGCCCCTGACCCCAGAACCAGACCATATTGGCGGGCAATTTGCCTTCGTCGCGCCGACGCCGATTGATGGGGTGCGAATCGAGCAGTTCGAACGAATCTTCCATCAGTTGGCGCAGGGTCTGCTCACCGTCGCCGCGTGGCAGATGGGGGCGCAGGGGCTGACCCACAATCTCGTGGGGCGGAGTGCAGACGAGGTCGGTCGGACCATCGCTCCAGCGCATCACATGGCGGTAGCCGACACCGGGGAAGAAGTGGATGCGGGGCGTGCTGAGCTTGCTTTCGAGCAGTTCGATAAGCGGGCGCGCCTCATCGGTGGAGATTCCGCCCCCGCTGTAATCGAGCAGGGTCTCGCCGTCGGTGCCGATGAGCGAACAGCGGAAGGCGACATCGCGCGGGTCTAATGGGACGCCCATCGCGGCGGCTTCCAGAGGACCGCGCCCCGTGTAATGCACGCGCGGGTCATAGCCCAGCAGTGCCATGTTCGCCACATCACTGCCGGGGTACATCCCTTCGGGCACGGTCAGCACCTTGCCCACAAGCGATTCGCGGGCGAGGGCGTCCAGATGGGGCGTGCGCGCCGCCATCAGCGGGGTGCGCCCCTCCAGCTCGGTCAAACCCCAGTCCGCCATGCCATCGGGCACAATCAGCACATACTTCATCGCGCCGATATTTTAGCATGGCGCCTTTTGCGAACACACCCTTACTGAAGCAGTTTCCATTCCGCCTCGCTGAGTTGGGTCTTGCCCTTCAGGCTGATTTGGATGACGGCGCGCTCCAGCCTTAAGATAATCTCCTCACCCAGCGACAGGTACGGACGCAGTTTCGGCTGACGCCTCAGCAGTTCGAAGTAAGCGTCGCTATAGGCGGAAATCTGGATAAGCGGGAGCTTCTCGTCGGGCTTGTAGCGGCTGTCGATCCACTGATTGCCCTTTCGGTAGAAGGTGCGCTCACCGATGTTGCGGATGCGTTGCAAGGCTTGCTGGAGAGTGCCTTGCGGCAGATAATAGGGACTGCCAGGGATTTGTCCCTGTAGCGCTTCTGGGACCTGCCCAGCGGGTGCAGACGGGGCAGAACCTCCGAATCCTCCCGCGCCTGCGCGTTTCAACTGGGTAGTGGTTTGGCTCTGGTCGACGGCGGTTCGACCTGTTGCGGGGGCGTCGGCAAAGCCTCCTGGTATTGCCAGTGCCCGATAATGCAAATCTGACTCGCGTGCCAGCACCATATCCTCCTCAATAAGGAATGAGGTGAAGGGGGTCACGATGCCGTATTCTTGGGCGAGGCGGATAATCTCGCCTCGCACCTCGTCGTTCTTGTGCAGGCGCCACCCATCGAGCAGGTAGCCGATTTTGCGGGTTGCCCACAGGCGCGGGATGAAATCCATCGAGTCGACGCGGGTGGGGAACTCCACCACCTGTCGGATGCGCTCCCTGCGTTGGCGTGCCAGCCCTTCCAGTATCACCGCTGCGCGCCCACTGCCCCGGTAGCGCCCCACAATCACCAGCTGGTCGCCCTGAAACAGGTCGGGCAGCTCCACGGGGTAGATGTCGTAGGCATCGATTCCCTCAAGCGAGAGGCGCAGGTCGGTCAGCAGGGGCAGATTGATGCGGTCGTAGAACTGGGCGAGCTTGGCTTCGATGTTCTCCTCCGGGCGCACATATTCGGGTGCGCCCCGATTCTGCTCGCAGAGCTTATCCAGCAGGTGCACATTCACATCGTAGCCCACACCGAAGGCGAAGAGGCGGATGGCGCGCCCCTCGTTCAGCTCGCGCACGGCTTGCAGAATGCGCTCTGGGCTGGTCTCCCCGACGGTCGGCAAGCCGTCGGTGAGGAACACCACAGCACGCAGGGCGGGGGTGCGCTCGATGGGCAGGCTACGAAACGCTTCGCGCAAGGCATCGAGAATGTTCGTGCCACCGCGTGCGTCCAGCGCCTCCACCTCCCGAATCGCCCGCTGGACATGCTCGCGCGTGGCAGGCACCAGTGTTTCGAACAGCTTCGTCGGCTGCTCGTTGAAAAAGATGAGATTGAACTTGTCGCCTTCCCGCAGGTTGCTCAGGCAATAGCGGAACGCCTCTTTCGCCTGCACAATCTTCTCGCCTGCCATACTGCCCGTGCGGTCGAACACGAACACAAGATGCTTGGGCAATCGCTCCTCGCGTTGCTGGGGGCTGGGCGTGAACAGCATCAGGAAGTAGCCGTCGCCAACGGTTCGATAGGTGAACACCTGCAGGTCATAGGGCTGGGTCGTGCTCGCGAAGTAGAGCAGGAAGTCGCGTTCGGGGATGAGGTTGTGCCCCTCCCAGTGGACGAACGCGCGGGTTGCGGACTCACGCCGTACCCACACCTCTGGGTGCGAGGGGCTATAGAGGCTACTCAGCGGCTTGCTGGTGCGTACCTCGATCTCCACGCGCACTCGCTCGGTTGGGCGTGTCAGCGCACGGGCGGCACGCAACGGCAACCGATAGCCTATCATTCCACCCGTGCGGGGTAGGGTCTCAGCATAGCGCAAGGTGATGCGGCGCGAGCCGTTCGGTGGGATGGGAAACACCCGCGCACGCAGAAGCGACTGCCCAGCAAACTCCAGCAGGGCAGGGTCGCGACGATGGCGGACATAGCTCTCGTAGATTCGGCGCGCCTCATCGGCAGACAGCAGACGCGCCTCGATCTCTTTATCGCCCACCGACATCGTGAAGCGACTAATCGCTGCGCCTTGCGGAACGGGGAACCAGTATTCTGCCTCCTGTGGCACGGACGAATCGTTCACAAACAGTTGCTCGATGGTCGTCTCGGCGAGGCTGTCGCGAATCACCACGCGCACGGTATGTTCCTTCACGCGGAAGGGTCGCCAGTCGCGGATGCGATGGTCGGGCGGGGTGTCGTCAGGCACAATCAGCACGCCCTGTGCCATCATCGACGCAAGCAAACTTAGCCACACAAGCCCTGCGATATTGAATCGTCGCATAGTGTGCCTCCTTCACATCGGTTAGACGCTCTGAGGCGGGCGGGGGTTACGAGAGGGAAGACGGTTGACCAAGCAGAGTGAACAGATTATGCAGGAGCGCAGGTGCTTGGGGCGCTTCCAGCAGGCGGAACCAGACATAGGCGACCTGTGCCCCTTTCAGTTCGCCTGCCCGGTAGCGTATCACCACGGCGCCCTCGCCCCAGCGACGCCCTTTCGAATCGACCAGCGTGATGAGGGGCAGATACTCATCGGTGGGGTCTAACCCTTGCTTGAGCATCGGTCGCCAACGCAGGTCGCCACTTTCTGGGAATGGCAGGCGCGCGGGCATATCGGGCAGACGGCGCGTGTCGCACTGGAACCAGAGCTGAACCTCTTCAGGTGGTCGCTCGAAGCCTGTCTGACCCGCCACGGGCGTCGCGCTACTGCCCGCGATGGTCAACCCGAAAAAGCTCGCCCGCTGAACGGTACGCTCGCCCTCATAATAGAACGGGAACGGCTCGGAGGGCAATACCACGAGCGTGCCGCCCGCCTGCAGGTAGGCACGCAATGCACGGTCATAATCGCCTGCCTCGCGCACCGTCGCCCGATAACGCTCGCCACTTAGATAGACCAGGGCGGAATAGCGTGCAGGTGTCAGCTCGCCCGGCTGGATGACCTGTTCCGCGCTCAATGGCACAATTTCCAGCCCCGAATCGAGCAGCCAGAACAGCGCTTCCGAGCCACCCTCGGGCAGGATGCCGATGCGCTTGCCCTGCCAGAGCCGTCGCAAGGCGTTCAGCTTCTCACCCGTAATTGCTGTCAGCGGTGGCGCCATGCGCGGACGCTCTGGAAGATTCCGAAAACGCGGGGCATAGCGCGCTGTCAACCGAATGTAGCGGTCACCGAACTCTGCCGACGGCTCCATCTCGCTCCCTTCGTGCCACTCGTTGAAACTGGTAATCAGCACCCAGTCAGGGTTCAGTTCCAGCACCGCCTCCCACTGGCGTCGGTACGATTCGCCGTCGAACCGCTCGGCACGAATGCCCGGCTGGCGGATTTTGGTGTCATCGTAGCCCGGGATAATCGTGGCACAGCCGATGCGCCCGAACTGCCCCGCGATTTGCAACGGCTCGCGATAGATGCGCTCCACCTCCGCCCCTATCGCCTCGACGGGTTTGCCCTGTAGCCGATCACAGATGTTGTAGGTGTGGATCCCGTCAAAGATTCGCGCCGATGCCTTGCTCAGCTGGTCAGCGATGGCGCACACGCCCGCCCGATGTTCCTTGTTCACGCGCTCCAGCACCTGCGCCCAGTGCGTCAGGCTGAGCTGACCCATCGCGCGACTGTACACGAAAATCACAGGCTTCCCCGCCACCTTGAGCCATGCGGGATGCGGGCTGTACCGCTCCAGCAGGTAGAGCCAGTCACTGACGACCGAGTCGGGATTGCCCGGCGTGGGCACAACCTCGTAATAGATGGTGACCTGCAACTTGTGCTGGCGAGCGGTGTCGAGCAGGAGGGGGATGCCCTGGTCGTGGAAGTCGCCGCGTGCCCACCAGCTGACGATAAAGCCGTCCAATCCCGCCTCCTTTGCCCACTGGCAGTGCTGGCGCACAACCCGCGGGTCATGCGAATCGTACGCCCCCAGCACGGGGTAGTGGGTGCTATTGCCAATCTGCTTGCGCTCCGTGTCCACCTGCTCCCAGTGCACCCAGCGCCCTGAGGTCTGCGGATTGCCGTACCAGCCGTAGTAGAACGTCAGCACCTTGCGTGGGACACGCTCGTATCGAACCTTCGCCCGTGCCCGAATGGCTGTCAGTTCGTCGATTGCTGTCATGGTCTGACCTCCTGTGCGCGATGTGGAGTCGTGCTGTAGATTATATCCGACCGCCCGTGCTACTTGATGGGCAAGATGCCCAAGCCACAATTGCACGGGCGAGACGCCCGTGCTACTTGATGGGCAGGATGCCCAAGCCACGAAACACCCCGACCTATGCAATTTCGATTCCGAAAAGTCGAAATGCGCCCCCCTTGTGCTATACTTGAGATAGGCGAATCATTCGCCAGAGGAGGCAAAACGATGAGACGAGTGATGATGTGGATGACGGCGCTTCTGCTCTGGGCAGGAGCGAGTGCCCAATCGGGTGGACCTTATGACCTCAGCTGGTGGACGATCGATGGTGGAGGCGTCACCTTCGCCACAGGCGGAGTATATAACCTCGGTGGCACCATCGGTCAGCCCGACGCCAGCAACGCCCTCGCAGGGGGACCCTACAGTCTCACAGGGGGCTTCTGGTTCGCGCCTGCGTGTGTGCCCACGAACGGGGATGTGGACGCCAACGGATGCGTGGATGACGCCGACCTGCTGGCGGTGTTGTTCGCGTTTGGTCAGACGGGTGCTCGTCCTGAGGATGTGAACTGCGACAGTGTGGTGGATGATGCCGACCTGCTGATAGTATTGTTCAACTTTGGCAGCGGGTGTTAGCCCTCGTCCCCTGCCCCCTCTCATGATGGTAGCACGGGCGTCTCGCCCGTGCTACACTCTATGGGCAGGATGCCCAAGCTACGGTGTGGCTTGAGCCTCTGGCTCATATAGCGAAATGGGCAGGATGCCCAAGCTACTTTGCTATTCGCTCACTGTGTAGTGCTGAACGGCGTCTTCGTCGATCGCCACGCCCAGCCCGGGTTTGGAGGGGATGGTGAGATAGCCGTCGGGGTCGATGGTGATGGGTTCGGCAAGGAAGTAGTCGCGCGCCTGCAGGCTCCAGCCGGGCGGTTCGTAAGGGAACTCTGCCCATGGGCAATTCGGGCAGGCGCCCATCAGCTGGAGGTTCGCTGCCAACCCCAGCCCGTTCGTCCAAGTATGGGGCGCGATTTGCTTGCCGAACGCCTCCGCCATGCCCGCGATTTTCTTGCCGAGCAGTATCCCGCCCGATAGCGACACATCGGGCTGAAGCACATCGAGCGCGTCGCGCAGGAGAAACTCGCGGAACTCATGCAGGTCTTGGTTCATTTCGCCTCCCGCGAGCGCAACAGGCGACTTCTCGCGCAGTCTGCGGTAGCCCTCGTAGTCGTGCTTGTCCAGCGGCTCCTCCAGCCAGACCACGCCGATTTCCGCCAGCTCCTCGGCAACGCGCAGGGCGGTCGGAATGTCCCAATAGGGCGCGTCGCCCATGCCCGCCACGCGCCAGCCCATGTTCGCATCCACCATAATCGCCATATCGGGATACGCCTCGCGCACCTTCCGCGCGACCGCCATGTCCTCGCGCCAATCCATGCTGTGGAAGCGCAGTTTGACCGCGCGGAAGCCCATCTCGCGAATGTGGGCAATATAGTCCAGTCGCTCCTGAACGCCTTTCAGCTCGCCCGTGCTGGCATAGGCACGGATGCGCTCCTGATAGCCGCCCAGCAGGCGATACACAGGCTGACCCGTCGCCTTGCCGAGAATGTCCCAGAACGCCATCTCGATCCACCAGAGGCGCAAGCCGAGAAAGGTCGCCGAGCGACAGATTTGCACCACCTGCTCAATCTGGAACGGGTCGCGCCCGAACAGGAAGGGCAAAAGCAGTTGCTGGAGACCTGCACCTTCGCGGCTGAAGGCGACACCCGCCGCATAGCCTTTGATGCCCTCATCGGTCTCAAGGGTGAGCAGATGGACGCGATGCGCCGTCTGTGGATAGCCCGGCAACCACGACGGGTAGAAGGGCGTCTTCAGTGGATACTCCAGCAGACGCAACTGCATCCCAATCACTCGCATCGTTGCCTCCTGGGGGCTATTTACTCCGCTTCAGGGGATAGCCCTGCTGTTCCCACGCGAGGATGCCACCTATCAGGTTGAACAGATTGGTGTAGCCGTGCGCTTGGAGCGCGCTGACCACAAGGCTGGAGCGGTCGCCACTGAGGCAGTGGACAATCACGGGTTTATCACGCGGGATGAGCGCGGTGCTTTGTAAAACGCGCCCAGCGTGGATGTGGATGGCGCCGGGGATGTGTGCCTCTTTATGTTCTGAGGTGCTGCGCACATCGAGGATGACCGCCTCGCCTCTCTGCCACAGAGCGTACGCCTCCTCTGCAGTTTGCTGGGGCATTGTCTCCAGCTCGTCAGGCGCGTAGCCTTCGAGGGTGGGGATGTAGCCTGCAATCTCGTCCAGCCCGACGCGAATCAGCTGGCGCACGAGTGTTTCGATCTGTTCGGGAGGTGCAAGCAGTACGAGCGGCTTGTCAGGTGGTAGGAGCCAGCCCGCCCATACCGAGAAAAGCTTGCCTGCTGGGATGTTTATCGCGCCGTGAATATGCCCCTTTGCGAAGGCGGTTCGGTCGCGCGTGTCCACCAGCAGAGCGCCTTCGCACATCGTCTGATGGAAAGCGTCGGGGGTCAACAAGGGTGGCTGAGGGAGTCTGCCCAGAATGGGCATGCCATCGCGATTGAGCTGTTTCATGCGGGCGAAATAGAGGGGTGCATCGGGCTGGTCCGCGAGAATCTCGCGCACAAAGCCCCGCTCGTCATACGCCTGCAGATGTTTCGCCCACCAGGCGTGGCGTCGCTCGTAGCCGAGCGCGGTGGCAGGGAGCGCGCCTAACGCCTTGCCACAGGCAGAGCCAGCGCCGTGCCCCGGCCAGATTTGCAGATAGTCGGGCAACTCGGCGAGCCGCTCGGTAAGGCTTTTGAACTGCAGACGCGCACCCACTTCCGCCGTGCCTTTCAGCCCGACCGCCTCCTCCAACAGGTCGGGACGCCCCACATCGCCCACAAAGAGAAAATCGCCCGTGAGCGCAATCATCGGCTCGGTAGCGTCCGCGCTCTCAAATATTAGGAAGGTGAGATGTTCGGGCGTGTGTCCGGGCGTGTGAATCGCCTTGACTTTCAGATTGCCGATGAGCCATTCGTCGCCGTGTTTGAGCCAGCGTACGGAAAAGCCCTCCAGCCCTTTGTATTTCCAGTTCTCGTCGCCCTCATCGGAGAGGTAGAGCGTGGCGCCTGTGGCGTGCGCCAGTTCGCGTGCACCCGAGAGGTAATCCGCGTGGATATGCGTCTCGCTGACCGCCACGATGCGCAAGCCGTGCTTCTGTGCCTCCTCCAGATAGACATCGATATCGCGACGCGGGTCGATGACCATCGCCTCGCCCGTCGCTGGACAGCCGAACAGATACGAAGCCTGCGCCAACCCTTCCTCGTAAATCTGGCGAAAAATCATTTTTGGGTTCCTCCCTGTGTCTGGGTGAGTGAACCACCCACCATAAGTTTACCTGCGCTTGCAAACGGGTATACCGAAGGGGAGGCGATAGAATGAGCATCTTGACTGTAGAGGCAGTGTACGAAAATGGGGTACTGCGCCCCTTGCGCCCGTTGTCCCTGCCTGAACACACGCGCTTGCGTATTACGATTGAATCGGTGCCCCAACATCCGCGTAGAGGTTTACCTTCCTGCGCCGGTGCTTGGTGAATTAGTTTATGGTGCGCTCAACTTATGCCGAGCGGCGGAGAATCTTCAGCGGGTGCATCACCTTGCGACACGATGCCAAGTTTTAGGTGTTGGCAAAGCAACGGCAGAAATTTGCGTTAGCTTGAAGTGGCAACAACCGGTGCAATCTGTTGAAGATAGGTCTCGTTGGTGCCTTTTTGGGTGATGGCGTCATAGGAAAAGAGGCAGAATCCGCGCGTGCCCAGCCGTCGCATGGCGCGAATCTTGTTGAGCGTGCTTGCGGGAGGGATTCGCCATGCGCCGATACCCCCGATGATTGGGCGACCATCCGCCGCCTCTAGTGCCCTTTCCACCAAACGCATCACCACCGCGGTATCGGGGTCATATGCCATCGGCAGAACCGTATCGAGCCAGTCGCGACGCAGCCAGAGCGTCCAGTTCTGCAGTTTGTGCCGATAGGCGCTGAGCGGGCTGGGATAGACCGCTGCCGATAAGATGAGGCGCGGATTAATCTGACGGCTCTGTCGGGCGAACGCGCTCACGAACAGGCTCACCTGGTCGCGTCGCCACTCGTCCCATTCGGCAGGGAACGCTTGGATCCACGCCAGCGGGTTGCGCAGTGATTTGCGATCCAGCTCACGGCGTCGGCTCTCGCTCAGCCGTACTGCTATCGACGCCCGAAATCGTGCCCGACAGCCCACGCAGTAGCAGTAGCCCTCGTAAGGGTAGCGCACATAGTCGAGGTGAATGCCGTCCAGCATGGGGTAAAGGCGGGCGACCTCCGCGAACACCTTCAGTAGGTGTGCACGCACATGCGGGTTGCTGGGGCATAGATAGACGCCCTCCACGCGCCCGGCGGTGGTCATCTGATAGCGGTTGCGCAGGTCGCGTGCTATCCAGTTGCCTGCACGACTAACCAGATGGAAGGGACTGCGCGGTGGCTGGGGCTGGCTCCACACATAGTACACATTGAGCCACGCATGCACCATCAGCCCTGCCGATTGTGCCTGCTCCAGCAGATAGCCCAGCGGGTCGAAGCTGGCGGGCTGGTCGGCAAGCGCCTCGGCGCGCGGCTCATAGCGGGAGCGATAATAGGCATCGCCCCGCCCGCGCACCTGCGCAAAGAGGGTGTTGAAGCCATATGCCCGCGCCAGTTCCACCACGCGGTCAATTGCCTGCGGGGAAACCATAGAGGTGCGCACTACCCATAGCGCGCGCACCTCCTCCGGCAAGCGTTCCCGTGCTGTGTTTGTCGCCATCTAAGGGATAGATTCTGGCATGCGGTGCTGAGTCCTTGCGATTATCGGACAGGTCCGACTGCTTGGACAAGGTTGATTCTACAGCCCGCTGGCGTGTGCCTCGCTCATCTCAAATAGATTAATCTCGCGTACCGTTTTCTCGACGAGGTCGGTCTCCAGCACGAGGCACGGGTAGCCGAAATGCTCGGTAGGCGGAAGAGTCAGTTCACTACTGCCTGTCTGTGCCCAGCCTTTGAGCGGGGTGAACAGCAGAACGGTCAAGCGATTCATGGGCGTTGCCGAAAGCAAGGCGAGCTGAATCTGTCCTGGTACCTCTGTGAAGCGATGGCGTATCGCCATCCGTGCGGAATGCCAGCGTGTGAGTTCCGCCGCGGTCATCCACTCATAGCCTTCGTTGCGAATGCCCGCAATCAGGCGGATGAGAGCGTCTGCTTTCGCCTCGTTCTCCACCACCGTTGGGCGCACAGTGAAGTGGCACACCCCATCGACCGCCTGCACGCCTTTCGTGATTGCCTGCGCCAAGGTGGGGCTAATTTGCTCTATCAGCTGGTAGCCCAGCAAGGGGATGACATGGAGGGCATGCAGTTCGCCCGGTCGGGCGTGATTGAGCGGTCGCCAGGGGTGGGCACTGCCGAACGCGAAGCCAGCAGCACCGACGGAGGCGCCGCCACGGCTCAAATCGCTCAGAATCTGCGCCTGTTCCGCATAGGTGTAGAACTCGGTACAGCCCCGCCATTGCAAATCTGCCACCTGCACCGCGGTGATGGCGCGCACCCCACTGAATCGGCGCAGGCTATCCACCTGATTCTGCAGGGTGGAGGCGCGGCAGAAGGCTGCCGGTTCGGGCACATAGCGCAGTCCAATCTCGTGCCCCCGCTTGGCTAGGTCGCGATAGAAAGCAGGACCATGGCTCGCCTCGCTCAGACACCACACTGCACGCAGACCCGTCAAGGTCAGCAACCGTTGGAGCGTCTGCTCATGTTGGCTGGTTGCTGGCTCCCCATCGATGCTCAGAATCGCGACGCCGGGCAGATGGGCGGGATAGAACCAACCCATCGGGACGACAGCACCCACTTGCTGTCCAGCCCATAAAATGGCACGAATGAGGCTCTGGAGCCAGAAATCGGCGATGGGTTTCAGGAAACAGTGCCCACCGTTGACCTGTTCGCGATCCAGATACCAGTCCAGTCGGATGGCGTCCTCAGAGCGCAGGGCATGGTTGCCCGCCTCACGCTCCACATCGGGCGGGAGGATGGCAGGCTCCACCACCGAACGACCATGCCGAATGCGGGCGATGCTTTCGCCCGGATGCACAGCGAACAGAATCGCGTGTCCTGCCCCGTGCGCACGATGGACAATCGCAGAGAAGCTCGTCTGCTGTCTATGGGGGTCGAGCCAGTGCGCCCAAACGGTCCCCTCCTGCGCCTCTATGGCAACGCCGCCGAAGCCATGTAATGCGCCCCACTTTTCTAACAGCACAGGGTTCGCACGCGCAGAGACCGCGTAGCCCTCGCCCAACCGCATCGGGACGCCTTCCCGATGGGTCAGCGGGCGCACGCCAAACATCTGGGGAGACGCACAGAGACCGCCCAGCGCAACCCAGACACCGCCCTGCTGAACAAAGGTGTGGAGCGCGCGGAAAGCCTCTTCGCCCAGCTCGCCTTCCCCTATCGTTATCAAAATGTCCAGGGTGGCGACCCTCGTGGACAATTCCGACGGCACCAGCCAGTCGACCATGAAGCCGCTATACTGAATCAGCTCACAGCCCAGTCGATCGAACGGCTGGAGTGTGGCGGGGATTGCGCCTGCCCCTGCTTTCCCTCTCGCGCTCATCGGGCACGCCCCGATTCGCGCCCAACGCCATTCTGGCGAACGCATAGAAGGCTCCTGCTCCCTATTATCGGCAGGCAAGGTGCAAAACATGAACCGTGATGCGCATCGTAGCACGGGCGTCCCGCCCGTGAATGCATCAGGCAGAACACGATGCGCACCCCCGCGTCTAATCGAGGTATACTACAGATAGCCGTCAACACGGCGGCACGAACAAAATTGAGGAGGAGGTACAAGATGAAAAGTTTCTGGATTGCACTGACAGCGGTGATTGCCGTGAGCCTGTCCGTTGTGTACGCCCAGCAGGATCAGGGCGGAGGCAAGGGCGCCGAGGTCAAGCCTGAGAGCAAGGTGCAGGCATCCCAGCCACGCCCGAATGTGCTGGAACCGAGCTATCTTGCTCAGGCGCTGAAGCTCACGGAGGAACAGCGTGCCCGCATCGATGGACTGTGGAAGCAGTATCGCGACCGTGAGGAAGCCATCCGACGCGACACCTCCATCACCCCCGAACAGCGCATGCAGCGCTTCCGCCAGAACCGCGACGAGTATGTGCGCCTCGTGCGCTCCGTGCTCAACGAGGAGCAACTCAAAAAGTTCGAGGAGCTGCTCCAATCGGAGGCGACCCTGCCCAGCACCGCAGGCAACCTGCGCTTCTCGCCCGAACAGATAGAGAAAATCCGCGAAATCACCCAGCGCTACAGCGCTCTGCGCAACCAGGTTCAGCAGGACGCCTCGCTGGACGCCCAGACCCGCCAGCGGCGCCTGCAGGAACTCAATAAGCAGATGCTGGAGGAAATCCGCAAGGTGCTAACCCCTGAACAGCGCGCCCAGTGGGATAAAGCGCTGAACAAGGACAAGCAAAAGAGCGAGGGCAAAGAGGGCGAGAAGAAAGACGAGAAGAAGGACGAACCGAAGAACCCACCCAGCACAGGAGGAGGTGCGAACGGCGGATCGTGAACGCGCGCACCGCGCATGTGCCACCCCATAGCATCGAAGCCGAGATGAGCACGCTCGGCTCGATGATGCTCGACCAGCACGCGATAGAGAAAGTCGCCGAGATTCTCCGACCCGACGACTTCTATCGCGAGGCGCATCGCATCCTGTATGAGGTCATCCTGTCGCTGGCGGAGCGGCACATCCCTGTCGACCTGCTCACGGTTCAAGAGGAGCTGAAGCGGCGCGATCAGCTGGAGGAGATTGGGGGGTTGCCTGCACTGGTGCAGATTGTGGAGAGTGTGCCCACCGCCTCCAACGCCGAGTATTACGCTCGTATCGTGGAGGAAAAAGCCATTCTGCGCCGGCTGATCCGCGCCGCGCACGACATCCTCCAGCTGAGCGACGACTCCGAGCTCGACCTGCAGGAGATAATCGATCGGGCTGAGCAGGCGATTTTCAGTGTGGCGCAACGGCGGCTCGGACGCTACTTCACATCCATCGACCGCCTGCTGATTCAGGCGCTGGAACACATCGAGCGGGTTCAGCTTTCGGGGCGCGGTCTCCTTGGCATCCCCACCCATTTCCCCGCCCTCGATTACAAAACCTCGGGGCTACAGCCGTCGGAGCTGATTATTCTGGCGGCGCGTCCCAGCGTGGGCAAAACCTCGCTCGCGCTCAATATTGCCGAAAATATCGCCCTGCGCGAGAACCGCCCCGTCGCGATTTTCAGCCTGGAGATGTCGCGCGAGCAGCTGGTCCAGCGCATGCTCTGCTCGCAGGCAGGTGTGAGTGGCAACCGTATCCGACACAGCAACCTCACCAGTGACGATTGGGAGCGACTCCAGCTCGCTGCTGAGCGGCTGTTCCGCGCACCCATCTTTATCGACGACACCAGTAGCCTCTCCGTGCTGGAGATGCGCGCCAAGTGCCGCCGTCTCAAAGCGGAACGGGGCGACCTCGCGCTGATTGTGATTGACTACCTCCAGCTGATGCGCTCGCACAGCCGGCGCGCCGAGAACCGCAATCAGGAGATTGGCGAGATTGCCCGCGCGCTCAAGGCGCTCGCCCGCGAGTTCGAAGTGCCTGTGCTGGTGCTGTCGCAACTCTCGCGCGCGGTGGAGCGGCGCGAGGAGAAACGCCCCATCCTGTCCGACCTGCGCGATAGCGGCTCCATCGAGGCGGAAGCCGATGTGGTGCTGTTCATCCATCGCCCCCATCGCCATCCGGACGATTCGGATGACGACGAGCCGCGCGAGGCGGGCGTCATCCATACGGAGGAGGTGGAGATTATTATTGCCAAACAGCGCAACGGACCGACGGGCAGACTCACTCTCGGCTTCCAACCCGCCCTCTCCCGCTTCGTGACGCTTGAACGGGCGGTTGCAGTGGAGCGATAGGAACCCGCCACCTAACCCCCATGGACGGGGGAGAAACTTTCGTTCTACTCCCCCCTGCTAGGGCTTTCCATGCGCACGGCGACACCGCCGCGCCCCCACATTAGTACCGCCTCGCCCACCAGCCACACCGCCAGCAGAAGAATTATGCCGCTGAAGCCGAACAGTAGCCCGTTGCCCTGCGCCCAGAACCCCCGCATGCCCAGTATCAGCGCGGAGATGGTCACAATCAGCATGAACGCCATCGGCAAGAGCGTGTAGACCGTCGGGCGACCCAGCGCCCGCAAATACAGCGAGACCACCAACAGTGCCAGCGCCGCCAGCAGCTGGTTCGACGCGCCGAACAGCCCCCACAGAATCGTGCCCACCGACTTCAGCTGACCCGTGACGGGGTCGGGCGCCTTGAGCAGGGCAAAGAAGCCGATAATCCCGACCGCGACCGCCGTCGCCAGATAGGGGTTGCCCAGCCCCGACATCCCCAGCGCACGGCTCAGCTCCTGCGTGTTGTATCGGATCAGGCGCGTGCCTGTGTCCAGCGTGGTCAGCGCGAAGCCTATCGCGACCGTCGCGACGAACACCTTCGCCACATCGAGCGGGATGCCTGTCATGCTCACGATTGCGCCCGCGCCATGCACGAAGTTCGCCAGCGCGCTCTTGCCCGCCATCAGCCAGTCACTGTAGCGTGCGCTCCATTCCGCGCCCAGCCCCGCCGCCACCGCCATCAGCGCCAGCACCGCCAGCAAACCCTCAGCCAGCATCCCGCCATAGCCTATCGGCAATGCGTGCGAGGCACGATCGAGCTGGCGCGAGGTTGTGCCCGACGCCACCAGCGAATGGAAGCCCGACACCGCCCCGCACGCCACCGTGATAAACAGCATCGGGAAGAGCGGCTGGAGATTCTTTGCCTCAAAATTGAGCGCAGGCGCGGTGATGGTGGGCTGACCCATTAGGACGCCCACGAACAGCAAGCCTATCCCCAGAAAGAGCTGGAACGAGTTCAGATAGTCACGCGGCTGAAGCAGCAACCACACGGGCAGTACCGACGCCAGAAAGGCGTAGAGAAGCAGGATCACCGTCCAGCGGTCGGCACTCAGCTCGAGCCCGCCAATCGCCGTGATGGGCATCCGTACACCCAACCACACAAATATCAGGCTCAGCACCACCGCGATGAAGGTCAACCCGCTCAGACGCATGCGGAACCGATAGAACAACAAGCCTGTGATGAGCGCCAGCACGACCAGCATCGCGCTGGGCAGCACGGCTTCTGGCACATGCCCGCCTTCTGCACCCCCTTCGCCCGGCGCGAACAGACTGGCGATATTAATTACGAACACACCCATCGCCAGCCCAATCGCAAAGATGCTGAACAGCAGGAACAGCACCCGCGCACGCATGCCCGCCACATCATAGGCGAGATCCGCCACCGTGCGCCCCTGATTGCGAATCGAGCTATACAGACAGCCCAGGTCATGCACCGCGCCAATCAGGATACTGCCCAGAATAATCCAGAGCAGGGCAGGCAACCAGCCCCAGATGACCGCAATCGCGGGACCCAGCAGCGGTCCCAGCCCCGCAATCGAGGCGAAGTGATGCCCGAACAGCACCACAGGCGGGGTCGGCACATAGTCCCGATCGTCACGCAGGGTATGTGCAGGCGTGGATTGCGAATCGTCCAGCGGGAACACCCGCCGCGCGAGCATACGCCCATAGGCACGATACGCTACCCAAAACAGCCCCGTCGCTCCCAGCACAATCAACAGCGCATTCATCTTTTTCCTGCTGGTTGTGAGGGTGCGTCTGGAGAGAGTATTCCAAGACGCACCCCCTTAATGGCAGGGAATAAGAGAGGCGTACAGCGCGCTCACCAGTTGCGCAGAACGATGTCGGGTCCGAGGGGTGGACATTCGAAGGTGTCGGCACCGCGCTTGCGCAGGTGCACCCCGTACCAGAACACGATATCCTGATTGACCACCGACTCGTTGTTCGCATACTGGCTGATGTTGGCGAAGGAGCCGCTACTGCCAATCAGCTCCTGGTCAACGCCTGTGGTTTTATTCCCCTTGTAGCGCACAATCCACACATCGCCCTCGCCCGTGCTCGGCGTCTCGAAGTTGCCGTCCCTGGGTCCGGGGATAATCTCGACAGCACGGCGAGTGAGTGTGTTGGTCACGCGCCAGAGGCGGTTGCGACCGGGGGAGCGGAACCGCCTTGCCTCCAGCCGGATCAGGCTCCAGCGCGGATGCGGCTCGCGCAAGGGCGCATCGACTTCCTCCACGATGTGATTGTTCGGACCATCAATGTCGAAATCGATGCGCCAATAGGCGTTATGCAGACGCCCATAGCAGACGCATCCGCTGTCGGTATAGCCGTACAGGAATCGCGGACGGATGATGCCGTCGAGGTGGAATCGCCAGCTGGTGATGTAGCGGTACCAACCTGCGCTGCACTCGCTGATAAGCACTAACTCGCCTGTGGCAGGGTCTTCGAACACGCCCACGCCTCGGAAGTTGCCCGCGTCGTTGGCATCGTCGCAGATGGTGATGGCGCGTGTGCCCGGATTGGCGAAGCGCAAGCCGTTGCCCAGATCGGTGCCGGTGCATTTGAAGCAGGTTTCGCTGTAGAGCCAGTCGCGGTAGGGACCGCAGGCGTTGCCATCGTAGAACACATTCAACACGGGCATGCCTGCGCGGCGGATGACCAGATGCCCGCGATAGTAGACATCGCGCAGTTCCACGCCTGCGCCATAGCTCTGGTCTGAGGTAGTGGCAGAGGGGCGTCGAACTAACATCTGCCAGATGGGGTTGTTCGCCGGCCAGGCAAGCGCCTGCCACGCGCTGCCACCCGGTCCAGTACAGCTGCCACCACTGGCGGGTCCGTTGCATGCGGCGGGGAAGAAGTCGCTGCCTCCTGTACCGTAGCCCGCCACGCGCCGATCCACCATATCGATAAAGAAGGTGCCAATCTCGTGTTCGCGCCCGCTGCCGGGGCGAAAGTGCATCAGCACGGCGACGGTGCGATGTGCTGGCGGTTTGCCCCCGATCGGCACGCCGTCGTACCGCTCCAGCACATAGGGCGGGGCGACCTCCGTCAGCACGGGCGGCATGCCCGGCGAGCAGAAGGCAATTCCCCGACGCAGAGGCTCACCATACTTCGGGTCCGCCATCAGAATCTCGACCGCCTCACGGAACTCCTCCTCCGAGAAGAGATAGGGTTGCTCCCTGAGCGGTTCGACCATCACACGCCGTGCACGCGGGAAGTCCGCCACGACCCGATAGCCGATATTGTTTGTATAGTCGTAGATAATCAGGATGGCGTTATCAGGGGGCGGAAGGGTGCCCGGCTCGCGTCCCCACGGGTAGTTCAACGCGGCGTTCAGCACATTGTAGCGCACCTTCTCCAGAAAGCGCATGGAGGGATGCGCCATCAAATTCCGGGCAAACTCCACCGTGTCGCGCTCGGTAATCACATGGAAGATGCCCACCCGCACATTCGTGCCTTTGACCGGCACTGCGTCGCGCAGGGAGCGTGCCAGCGGCAACCCTAACGGGTTGTCCGCCTGCAAAGCCTGCACTGCGTTTAGCAACTTTACCATCGTTCAGTGACCTCCTTCAGGTTTGTGGGCGAGATGCCCGCTTTGGTGGCTTGAGCCTCTAGCTCATCAGGCGTTATGGGCGAGACGCCCAAGCCACTGGATTGCACGGGCGTCCCGCCCGTGCGACTTTAGGGTTGCGTGCGCACCCGAATTGTGTTACTAACAGGCGACGCATTACCGCCTGCATCGATGGCACGCACATAGTATTCATACTCCGTGTCGGGATGGAGTCCTGCATCATCGAAAGTGGTCTCGGTGCTGAAGGTGCTGGCGATGCGTCGGAATCGACTCTCATAGGGTGCGCGCCGCCAGATTTCGTAGTAGACCACCTTCTCGTTATCGCTCGATGGGTGCCAGCTGAGGCGAATGCGTGTGGAAGAAAGAGCATTCCCCGTCAGGTTGGCAGGCTGGGCGGGGGGCAGGGTATCAGGCGGGTACACGGCGGTGGCAATCGCAATGGGGGGCGCCTTGTCGGTTGCCAACCATGCCTGATAGAGCCGCATGCCCCAGTCGTCGCTCGTGTTCGTGTCGCGCAGGAATTCAATATATTCGCGGGTGATAACCTGATAGTAGAGCGTGGCGCGCACCTTCGCCGTGCCTGGGGGAAGGGTGTATGCGGAGTCGTCCCAGAACTGCCCATCCGCATAGTTCGCGCCCACAGGCGCGGCACGCCGCTGAGCAAACGCGCTATTGCGGAACCCTCTTGGCGGGATGCGATTGTCAAACAGCACCGTGTTGGCGCGCATCATGTGGAAAGTTGGGGTGTTGCCCTCGCCCAGCTTGACCCGATACACTTTCGCCTGCGCATCCTCTATCAGCGTGCCGCTCTCAAAATCGTAGCGCCCCGACTCGCCAATCACATTGCCCCGCGTATCGAGAAACTCCACATGGAGCCATGCGCGGCGCGATCCGGGGTCGCCCGTAGGGAATTTGTGTCCCGTGCGATTATAGACGCGCAACACAATCGGACCGCCGTACTTGGGAACCTGAACGATATTGAGTTTAGCCGCTTTGCGCACCTGCTCGATGGCGCGATAGCGCCCGGCGGTCAGCGCATCTAACTCCCATTCGTCATAGTCCCAGAACATCGGCAGAATCTGGGGAACCCAATAGTTGCCCCCTGCAAAGGTGTGACGGTGTAAATCGGGACGCACGGGCACGACCTCTTCCCACGCCGCCTTCCCCGTGGTTTTTGGCATATGGCAGGTCTGACACTTGACGCCACGGCGCGCGTAATCGCTCAAAAGCCACTCGCTGTAGATGCGCGCGATGGGCATATACTCGTGAGGAGGTTGATTCTGGGGGTTTTGTGCAAATTGCGGGTTGCTCACATCGTGACACACACCGCAGAAGTGTCCCGTTGTGTGATAGGGCGAGTAGAGCCATTCGTGATTGGCGCGCGAGTCGGCACGCGGTCCGCGCTTGGCGGTGCTGTCTGAGATGACCATCATGCCGTTGCCATAGCCGGGCACGGGCTGGTCGCTCAGGCTGCGCCCCTCCTCGCTCAGCGGATCCACCATGCGGTGGCACACATCGCACTGCACGCCTTTGAGGTCGTCGGGCGTGAAGTTGGAGCCATCATACGGCTGGGAGCGCATTTCCAGCCATGCGGTGGGCGAATGACAGCGCCAGCAGAACTGCCCGGCACCGGGCGCGTCCTGTTCCGCAATCGTCAGCGCAGCACGAAACACGGGGTCACGCGCCGACTGCGCCTTCATCGAACCCATCCATTGAAAATGAGGTTCATGCTCAGCGGTGAAGTAGCGATCGATATCGCCTGTCTCAGGGTCATAGGCATAACGGCTGTCGCCATGGCAATCCTGGCAAAGTTCGGAGGATTGGAAGCCGTAGCCGTCCGCGCTTGGTTGGGAGCCGGGCAGATAAAATCCCCCGCCTCCCAGTGCCATCAGTGCGACCGACGGCACAAGGTAGATGCCCGTTAAAACCACCCGTTTCGCTAACATCATTGTCGTTGCCCCTTTCTGTATCGGTTTGGGCACCGCAGCAAACGGCGTGCGGCGCCAAAGAGATTATACCCCATTTTGGAATCGGGCGGGTACACTCTTTATGGGAGCATGGCGCGGGAACGGGTTGTGGAGGGGCTGGTACTGCGACGCTGGAGCGTGCAGGAAGCCGACAAATGGGTGAGCCTGCTCACGCGGGAGCAGGGCAAATTGCGCTTGCGTGTGCGGGGCGCACGGAAGCAGGGCGGTAAGATGGGCATGCTCTCGGAGCCGCTCAATCTGTTGCGCACGCGCGTGATTCAGGGGCGTCGCCAGCAGTTGATGGTCCAGCCCCAGATGGTCTCGGCGTTCTTAAGAGTGCGGGGCGATTTGGAGCGTCTCAGTGCGGCGCTCGCGCTGATGGAGCTGCTGGACCGCTGGCTCCCTGAAGAGCATGCCGAGCCGACGGTTTACGAAACGGCGCTTACCGCGCTGAACGCGCTGGAATCGGGCGCGGATGTGGCGCTTGTGATGGGCTGGGCGCTCTGGCGACTGCTCCAACTGCTGGGCTACTGCCCCGCGCTCAACGCCTGCGCCCTCTGCCACCGCCCCGATGGGGAGGGGGAGTGGCTTTTGAATCCCGCTGAGGGTCATCTGCTGTGTGCGTCTTGCGGGGGTGCCAATCAGCGTCTGCCACGCCTGTCGACGGCACAACTTGCTACCCTGCGCCACTGGCTGAAGATGGACGCGCCCGCCACAAGCCAGCCAGTTGCACAAAACGAGGCACAAGCGTTGCTCACTCTCGCTGGGCGCTATGCGGAACACTATCTGGAAGGCTCGCCGCGCTGGCTGGAGTTCCTCACCCGTCTGAACACCCCGTTAGAGAGATAGAGCATGCCCAGCCCGGTGGCAAGCACCATCAGCGCGGCAGGCTCAGGAATCACCTCTGGCGGACCGCCACCCTTTGGAATCAGGAAGGGGATCAGTGAGAGAAGTGCCCACCAGCCGCTGGGGCGACCAACGGTGGGCGGCATGGGCGTTGCTGGTGCGGCGACAGGGGGTGTGAGGGCGGGTGGCGACTCAGGCGCGGTCTCCGGCAGAGTCTCCAGCTCGCTCAGGATGGCAGGCGGAAACAGGTCCGCCGCGACCGCCTCCTCCAACGGCACCTCCACGATCTCCACGCCAGGCGGAAGGGGCTGGGATGGCGCCTCTGCCATGATAGGGGCGGAAAGGGATACCACAGCAGGTGCAGGAGGTGCGGACACCGTGGGGCGCGAAAGGCTCACCACAGGCGTCAGCGGATTGCCACATTCCGCCAACAGCACAGGCTTGTTCGTGCTTTTGAGCACAAAAACCTCTTTGCCACGCGACAACAGACGCCGTTTGACCAACAGCCGCCCATCAGGTGGTGCGTAATAGACAAAATACTCCCCACTTCGCTCCAGTTTCGTCAGTCGCAGGTTTTTCTCGAAAAAGTCGGCAAGCGCATAGGCGGGCTGTTTAAAGTGGCGGGCATAGCGCTGAGCGACGGTAGGCTCCCCGCGAATTTGCTGTGCCAGTTCGTGTGCGCTGCGCGCAGGGCGCACCAGATAGCTGTTCGGAGGCATCCGCAAGAACGGATCTGCCGCTACCCATGACACTGCCAACAGGGCAATAGACACCAATACACCGCGCATCGAACTCCTCCTCTCTCTGTTTTTTCCATAGAAGTTGCCCGAACCTCCTGTCCGGGCAGGAGGCAAGCCCCTATCTGCTTGCATTTTAGACGCAGACAGTGCCTGCAGGGTTCCTCTTGTTTATACCCAAAATCGTGCCTGCATTCCGAGCGCAGTCCCTGTTCGTCATTCTGAGCGCAGCGAAGAATCTAAGACCTTTCACTTCGTTCAGGGTGACAAGTGCGCTTGATAAGCAGGATGCCCAGGCTACTTTGCACGGGCGAGACGCCCCTGCTACGGTTCTTCTGGATGTCGCTTCTTTCCATCATTCTGAGCGAACCGTATCGTTGCTCAGTTCGAGCACGGGTTGAAGCCCAGTGTGAGGTGGCTCCAGCTTCAAGTGTGCCCATGCGGACGGCGTCGCCAAACGCCCGCGCGGAGTGCGTTGAACGAAACCCAGTTGCATCAGGTAGGGTTCGTACATATCTTCGATGGTGCCTGCATCCTCTTGAATGGCGGCGGCGAGCGTATCCAACCCCACCGGTCCGCCGCCAAACTTTTCGATAAGCGTGCGCAGAATCTTGTGGTCCATCTCGTCCAGCCCCATCTCGTCCACACCAAGCCGTTGCAGGGCGTCGCGCGTAATCTCCAGCGTGATTTTACCCTCGCCCAGCACCTGCGCGAAGTCGCGAATGCGTCGCAGGAGGCGATTGGCAATCCGGGGTGTGCCGCGCGAGCGCGTAGCAATCTCCTGCACGGCGGGCGGCTCGATCTCCACCTGCAGGATTCGGGCGGAACGGCGCACAATCTGTGCCAGCTCCTCCACCGTATAGAACTGGAAGTAGTGCACGATACCGAATCGGTCGCGCAGGGGCGAGGTGAGCAATCCGGCGCGGGTGGTCGCACCCACCACGGTGAATGGCGGGAGGTCTAACCTCAGCGAGCGCGCCCCTGCCCCCTTGCCCAGCACGATATCGATCTGGAAATCCTCCATCGCGGGGTAGAGCACCTCTTCCACAGGGCGGCTGAGGCGGTGAATCTCGTCGATGAACAGCACTTGCCCTGGCTCCATGCTGGTCAGAATCGCGGCTAAATCGCCTGGGCGCTCAATCGCTGGACCCGAGGTGATATGGATGGGCACGCCCATCTCGTTCGCGATAATCGTCGCGATGGTCGTCTTGCCCAGCCCTGGCGGACCGAAAAGCAGTACATGGTCTAACGGCTCGCCGCGCCCGCGCGCCGCCTGAATGAACACCGCGAGGTTCTCCTTCAGCTGCTGCTGACCGATGAACTCATTCAGGCGGCGGGGACGCAAAGTCGCCTCGCTCTCCACCTCGTCCCGATGGCGAGCGGGATCAATCAACCGCGCGTGTAGATTCAGATCTGCCATTCATCTCGATTTTACCCGATGGGGTACAATTAGAAAGATGAAGGTGGCGCAAACGGTGTCGGGTTCAGCGGTATCTCAGCCGTCGGCTTCGCCGCCCGTCGAGCGTGATGCCGAACTGTTCGCCACGGTGGAGGAAGCCATCGAGATTATCCGCAACGGTGGCATGCTTGTCGTGGTGGACGACGAGGATCGCGAGAACGAGGGCGACTTCGTGATGGCAGCAGAAAAGGTCACGCCCGAAGCGGTCAACTTTATGCTCCTGCATGGGCGGGGGCTACTCTGTCTGCCCACCGAAGGCTGGCGGCTGGACGAGCTGAACATCCCAATGATGACGCAGGTGAACGCGCCCTTCGGCACGCCGATGGCGGAAGCCATCGACGCGCGTGAGGGCATCACCACGGGCATCTCCGCCTTCGACCGGGCACGCACCATCCGCCTGTTTGTTAGCCCAGAGGCGAAGCCGAGCGACTTCGTGCGCCCAGGGCATGTGTTCCCCTTGCGGGCGGCGCCGGGTGGCGTGCTGAAGCGGGCAGGGCACACCGAAGCGGCGGTCGACCTCGCCAAACTCGCCGGGCTGTTCCCTGCGGGTGTCATTTGCGAGATTCTGAACGAGGACGGCTCGATGGCGCGTATGCCCCAGCTGATTGATATAGCGCGTCGACACGGCTTGAAAATCCTCACGATTGCCGACCTGATTGCCTACCGTCGTCGCCACGAGAAGCTTATCCGCAAAGTTGCCCCGCCTATCCATCTGCCCACACGCTACGGCACTTTCCTTCTGCACGCCTACGAGAGTGAGGTAGACCCGAACCCCTACCTTGCGCTGGTGATGGGCAAGGTGGACGATGGCGCGCCGGTGCTGGTGCGCGTGCATTCGAGCTGCGTCACGGGCGACCTGCTCGGCTCCCTGCGCTGTGATTGCGGCTCGCAACTGCAACTCGCGCTCCAAAAGATTGGCGAGGAGGGGCGCGGTGTGCTGGTCTATATCTTGCAGGAGGGGCGCGGTATCGGACTGCTGAACAAGTTGCGTGCCTATCACCTGCAGGATCAGGGGCTGGACACGGTGGAGGCGAACCGTGTGCTCGGCTTCAAACCCGACCTACGCGATTACGGCATCGGCGCCCAAGTGCTGGTCGACCTCGGCGTGCGCAAACTGCGCCTGATGACCAATAACCCGACCAAAATCGCTGGGCTGGAGGGCTACGGGCTGGAAGTGATAGAGCATGTGCCCCTCGTTGCCCCACCCACCGAATACAACCGCGACTACCTGCGCACCAAAGCCGAAAAGCTCGGACACCTGCTCGAACTGGAGAGGGAGTAGCCTCTGTCAGTGAGGTAGCCCGGGCGTCCCGCTCGTGCAAAGTGTGGCTTGGGCATCCTGCCCATCAAGCCAATTCGTCACCCTGACCCTGAGCATATGCGAAGATGTTTTTTTTATGCCTTGTGGATGCAGTGTCCCGCGGTGTCGTGGAAGGCTTCCATCAACGATTCGACGAGGGTCGGGTGCGGATGGATGGTGTCCACCAACTCGTCGAGGGTTGCCTCCAGCTTGATGGCGAGCACCGCCTCCTGCAGAAGGTCGCTGGCATGCTCACAGCAGATATGCACGCCCAGAATCTGCCCATATCGGGCGTCGGCAACCACTTTCACCAGTCCCTCGCGCACGCCAGCTGTCATCGCGCGTCCCAGGATGCGCGGCGGGAACTTACCGATGCGCACCTCGTAGCCCTGCTCACGCGCTTGCTGCTCGGTCAGCCCGACGCTGGCAACCTCCGGCACCGTGTAGACCACATTCGGCACCGCGCGATAATCCATCCGCCGTTCTGCACCGAAGCAGTTCTCGGCTGCCACGATGCCCTGCATGCTCGCCACATGCGCCAGTGGGGCAATCCCCGTGATGTCGCCTATCGCGTAGATATGCGGAATGTTCGTGCGCATATACTCATCGACGGCGACCCAGCGCTTGTTCATCTGGATGCCCACCGTCTCCAGCCCGATGCCCTCCACATTCGGCTTGCGCCCGACGCCTATCAGCACCAGTTGCACTTCGATCTGCTGGTCGCCTTTAGGCGTTTCGACATGGCAGAGCCAGCGGTCGCCCTTGCGCTCGGCAGATTTGAGCGTGCTACCTGTGAGGAACTGGATCCCCTGCCGACTGAGCGCGCGCTCCGCCTCGCGTGCCAGCTCCTCGTCGAAGGCGGGCAGGATCTTCTGCATAATCTCCACGACGGTCACTTTGGAGCCGAGCGCGTTGAACACATAGGCGAACTCCACGCCGACCGCGCCCGCGCCCAGAATGAGCATGCTTTCGGGCACAAAGGGCGCATTCACCGCGTCGTCGCTCGTCCAGATATTCTCCCCCTCCAGACCGGGAATGTTGAGCTTCATCACGCTGGAGCCTGTGGCGAGAATAATATTCTTTGCGCGAACAGTCTGCTTACTGCCGTCAGATTTTGTGACTTCAATGGTGTGGGCGTCGACCAGTCTGCCTGTGCCCTCCACCGACTGCACGCCGTTCTTTTTGAACAGGGTGGCGATGCCGTTTCGCAGGGTCTGCACGATTTTATCTTTGCGTGCCTGCATGCGGGCGAAGTCATAGCGCACCGTGCCCTCAACCAGCACGCCCATCTCGTCCGCGTGCAGAACATGCTGATAGCGTTCCGCGTGGGCAATCATCGCTTTGCTGGGGATACAGCCCCAGTTGAGGCATGTGCCGCCGAGAAACTCGCGCTCGATGCAGACCACTGTGCCACCATGCTCTTTTGCAAGTTGCGCGGCGCGAATCGCGGACACATAGCCTCCTGGACCCGCGCCCAAAACCGCCACTTCCGCATCGTAGGTTTCCGTTGCCATGATAGACCTCCCTGATATGATTTTACGGGCGAGGACGCCCAAGCGTGTGGCTTGAGCATCTTGCTCATTCGGCTAAATGGGCAGGATGCCCAAGTCACCTTTTGCACGGGCGAGACGCCTGTGCTACTTTCTGAGCCTTCCAAAACAGGCACCCGCGGGGTGTGTCCCTGCCAATTGTACCTGATGGCGAGTGGGGTAAACTTATGGGGAGAGGGCGTGTCCCTGCCGAAAATAGGAAAGGGGCTGGGCTGACAAAAAATGAGAATCGCGATTGCAGGAGCGGGCTATGTGGGGCTGGTCACCGGCGCGGTGTTCGCTGACCTGGGCAACGAGGTCATCTGCGTCGATGTGGACTCGCGCAAGGTGGAGCTTATCCTCAAAGGCATCCCGCCCATCTATGAGCCGGGGCTGGAGGAACTGCTCCATCGCAACCTCGAAGAGGAACGGCTCACTGCCACCACCGATCTGGAATCGGCTGTGCGCGAATCGGAAGTGATTTTTATCACGGTGGGCACGCCTCCACGCGAGAACAGCGAGCCGGACCTGTGCCATGTGATTGAGGTTGCGCAGACCATCGGGCGCGCCCTCAACGGCTACAAGATTGTCGTGAACAAGTCCACCGTGCCCGTCGGCACAGGCGATTTGGTGCGGCGCGTTATCGAAGCGCACCGCACCGAGCCGCACGACTTCGATGTGGTGTCCAACCCCGAATTTCTGCGGGAAGGCTCCGCGGTGCACGACACGCTCTATCCCGACCGAATCGTGATTGGCACAGACAACCCGCGCGCCGCGATGAAAATCGTCGAACTCTATGCCCCTTTGGAACGCCCGATGCTCATCACCAATCTGGCAACCGCCGAGATTATCAAGTACGCGGCGAACGCCTTCCTTGCCCTGAAAATCTCTTTCATTAATGCGATTGCCGATCTGTGCGAGCGTGTGGGCGCGGATGTAATGCAGGTGGCGAAGGGCATCGGCTCTGACCCGCGTATCGGGCACGCTTTTTTGCAGGCGGGGCTGGGCTTCGGCGGCTCCTGCTTCCCCAAAGATGTGCAAGCGTTCGCCCACACCATGAAACGCTACGGGCTGGACGCCACCCTGTTCGAAACGATTCTCGCCATCAATGACCAGCGTCCCGTGCAATTTGTGGCACGCATCCGCGAGCGATTAGGCGGTCTGCAAGGGCGCACCGTTGGGCTGCTGGGGCTGGCGTTCAAACCGAACACCGATGATATTCGCGAGGCGCGCTCGCTGGAGATTATCCGCTTGCTCCTGCAGGAGGGCGCAACCGTCAAAGCCTATGACCCCGTCGCCATGCCCAAAGTGCAGGTGCTCTATCCCCAGATTACCTACTGCCGTAGTGCATACGAAGTCGCCGAGGGTGCGGACGCGCTCGCGCTCGTCACCGAGTGGAATGAGTTCAAACAGCTCAATATGGAGCGGATTAAGGCGCTGATGCGCGAGCCGAACCTGTTCGACGGGCGCAATCTCTACGACCCCGCGCGCATGACGAAGCTCGGCTTCTGCTACTACGGCGTCGGGCGCAGTCTCGAATCGGAACCGTAGCCCTGGCGTCCCGCGTAGCCCGAGCGTCTCGCTCGTGCAGGACTTGCTTGGGCGAGACGCCCAAGCCACAGAAAAGTAGCACGGGCGTCCCGCCCGTGATTGTAATAATAAACTCTGCATGGAGGTCCAAATCGATGAAAGTGGTCGCTGTTTTACCGCCATCAGAGCAGGTGCAGGCGCAGATTGGGATGGTGCGAGCGCTGTTTCAAGGGCACACAGTGGAGCTGGCGACCAGCGCTGCTGAACTGGAGCCACACCTGCCCGACATGGAAGTGCTCATCTCCACCGCGTTCACCCCTATCACCCGCGAGATGCTGGAGCGGGCAACCCGCCTGCGCTTCATTCAGGTGGCAGGCGTTGGCACAGACCATGTGGACCTGGAGACGGCACAGCAGTTGGGCATCACCATCGCGGCGGTCACGGGCGCGAACACGGTCAGCGTCGCCGAGCATGTGGTGATGGTCGCCCTTGCCTTGCTCAGAGGGCTAATCCCCGCGCACACCATGATGGCGCGGGGCGAATGGGCACTCCCCTACTGGATTGCTCATGCGCGCGACCTGCAGGGCAAGACGGTGGGTATCGTCGGGATGGGGCGCATCGGGCGCGAGGTCGCTACCCGACTCCTGCCCTTTGGGGTGACCACCTTCTATTACGATGCGAACCCGCTCACACCTGAGCAGGAAAACGCGCTCGGCGTGACCTTTCTGGAGCTGGACGCGCTTCTCAGCGAGAGTGACCTCGTGAGCCTCCACCTCCCGCTGACACCCGAAACGCGGGGCATTCTCAATCGCGAGCGGCTCTTCCGAATGAAGCGCGGCGCGTTCCTGGTTAACACAGCACGGGCGGAACTGGTGGACGAGATGGCGCTTGTGGAGGCGTTGCAGAGCCATCTGGGCGGCGCCGCCATCGATGTGTTCTCGCCAGAACCGCCTCCACCTGACCATCCCCTGCTGAAACTGCCGAATGTGGTGCTGACCCCGCACGGCGCGGGCGTCACGCAGGAGGCGCAGGGGCGCATCGCGCAGGGCGTGATTCAGAATGTGCTCCGCTTCATCGAGGGGCGTCCCCTCGCCGATGTGGTGGTGCAGGGCAGCCGATAGGGTTTTAGCCCGCGCGCAGCCATAGGCACTTCAGATAAAGGCTCTCAGGGAACTGCATCAGGAACGGGTGGTCGGGCGACTGGAAGGAGATGTCCTCCAGATAGAGCGGGCGACCCCTGTCGTGTCCCACGAGGCGCACCGTGTCCACCATCAGCGACAGCTCCATCGCATAGGCACAACTGCACACCAGCAGTCGCCCGTTCGGTTTCAGCAGGGGCAAGGCGTGATAGACCAGCTTCCAGATTGCCCAGCGCAGGGATTCGCGCTCCTCGCGCCGCTTAGCAATCGCGGGCGGGTCCAGAATCACCCAATCGTACGCGGAACCCCGCTCGACAGCGGCAGGAAGCCACTCGAAGGCGTTCGCCACCTCCCACTCTGCCTGTAGCTCGTTCATCTCGGCATGCTGTCTCGCCAGTGCAATCGCCTCCGGCAAGATGTCCACCCCTTTCACCGTCGCGCCTGCACGCGCCGCGTAGAGCGCGAACGCCCCCGTGTAGCAGAACAGGTCCAGCACGCGCTCGCCCGGCTGAACGAGACGCGCCAGTTGACGCCGATTCTCGCGCTGGTCAAGGTAGAACCCCGTCTTGAGACCGCCTTGGGTCGGCACAAGGAACTTCAGCCCGCTTTCAGTCATGGTGATTCGCTCAGGCACATGCCCATACAGCACGCCCGTGAAGGGCGATAGTCCCTCCTCCCGCCTCGATTCCATCTCACTGCGCTCCAGAATGCCTTCGGGCGCGAGCGTTTCAACGAGCGCAGTCAGCCAGAGCGGTTTCAAGCGTTCCATGCCCAGCGTGCGCACCTGCAGGATGAGATAGTTCCCGTACCGATCCACAATCAGCCCAGGCAGTCCGTCCGCCTCGCTAAAGAGGAGGCGATAGGCGTCGGTATCTGCCACAAGCTGCTGGCGCAGGTGGAGGGCACGCTCGAAACAGCGGGCGAAAAATGCGGAATCGATAGGCTCATCTTGCAGGGTCAGCAGGCGTGCAGGGAACCGACTGCGTGAGTTATAGGTCGCAATACCGAGCCATGTGCCGTCGTGTGCGAGCAGGTGCACAAGTCCGCCATCGGTGGGTGAGCCGTCCACACGGGCTATCTCGCCCCGTTGCACCCAAGGGTAAAAATGGCGGATTTTGCCCTCGCGCCCTGCCTTCAGCCAGACCGCACCCTCTATCACCGTGAGAAGGATACCCTCTACCCCCCTCCTTTAGGTTCCCCCTTGCCCCCTTAGTACTTACTGCACGACAGTTTTTCGTACTTGTGCCTAAGGTTGGCTTCTATTTAGAAGGGCAGACACAGGGGGCTGCCCCTACAGTCAAGGCGGTTTGGTAGGGGCGCACCCCCGTGCGCACCCATTTTCTATTCTCCCTCAAAAAAGTGTCGTGTAGTAAGCCTCTGCGTTTGTGAGAAGGGGGCAAGAGTGGGTGAGCGATTCACAACTCCAACTCCACCTGCCCCGCCTCCGTCTGAACCCGCTCTGCCTGCGCCACACCGTGCAGATACGCCGTTATCGGCAATAGAAACTCCTCACCCGCCAACAACTGTCCCACCGTGCGTATCTGCAAGCGTGGGATTTTTCGGTTGCCCAGCGGAGTGGTGTAAAAGCCCGCCTGCTCCGCCTCCTGTACCATCGGTGCAGTCGGCTCCTCCAACGACACAAAAAAGCCCAGCGTCGCACCCTCCCGCTCTATCACACCCCGAAAGTCCCGTATCTCCTTCACCCCCACCTTGCCACTCTTGACCTGTATCAGCACCCGCTTGGGCGGTTGCTTGGGGTCGTCGATGAAATACAGAATGCCATCGATGCCCGTGTCGGCTCCTTTTTTCTCTTGGAAGGGGCGCGCACGGGGAATGAGGCTGATTGCCCAGCGTTGGAACTCATCACGGTCGCGTTGGGCGAGGGCACGGGCATCGGCGACGGTGGTCGGCACGCCCACCACCCGATAGTCGCGCCCCTCGTGGAGGTCGAACATATCGCTGAGGCGGTACTTGATGAGGGCAATCGCAAGGTGGGTGATGTCGATGCCTATCCATCGGCGGTTGAGCTTCTGCGCCGCGACGACCGCCGTGCCACAGCCACAGAAGGGGTCTAACACCACATCGCCCTCGTTGCTGGAGGCTTGAATGATACGCTCCAGCAGGGCGA
>FWWL01001883.1_pt1 | contig 46978 bp, 39 predicted proteins | sample 2228331 | NCBI WGS metagenome assembly FWWL01 (sample SAMEA103939775, study PRJEB20133) | metagenome | reverse complement strand
AGACTCCCGCGGCTCAGAGAAACTGCCGCAGCCAGCACCATCCCCGCCACCGCCGGGTTCACGCCCGCGAGGAACCGCCGCGCCCACGGCAAGGGCGCGGTGCGGGAGCAGTCGTGGGATCAGTCGACGTGGTAGGGCTCGGCGCCCTCGGGATGGCCGTCTTCGGAGAAGCCTTCGGCGATCGCGATCGCGCCCAGGCCGAGGGTGGAAAGGGCGTCGCACAGGTCGTCGATATCGGCCCCGAGGTCGGCGGCCAGGTCGACCGGCTTGTCGACGCCGCCCCAGGGCGCGCCGCCGTCCAGCGAATACAGGTTTACGCGCAGCACGATGTGGTCGCCGGCGTCGAGCGGCGCGACCACCGCCTGCACCGTCCCGGCCACCAGGTCCTTGTCCGCGAGCAGGCGCGACAGTTCGGACAGCGTGCCCAGCGTCGCCAGTTCGGCCACGCCCTGCTCCTTGGCCCCGTAGAACAGGTCCTGGTACAGGAAATTGAGTGTGAGCCGGTCGGGCTCGGCCGCCAGGCAGCGCCGCACGAGGGGGGCGGCCAGCGCGGTCCACTCGCGAAAGCGCTCGAGGCGCGCCGCGAAATACAGGTCCGCTCCCGCCTCGTCGGCCGGGACCTGGTAGAACGGATCGTCCACCCGCTTGAGCGAGAACCCCAGGAGAAAGCGCAGTTCCATCGCCACCTCGTCCGGCCCGAAACGTTCTCCGGTCCAGCCGCGCATGCTCGCTTCCAGGACCGGCGCCGGCACCAGTTTCTTCTCGGTCAGCGAGGCGGCCGCCTCGCGCAGCATCTCGTGCAGCGTGCTGAAGGCGACATGGTCGATCTCGGCCAGGTCGTAGGCGTGGCGGATCAGTGCGACCCTGGCCGCGGCGCTGTCCAGCCCGGCTTCCTTGAAACTGGCCAGCAGTGCCTCGTAGGCCGGTTCGTCGACGAAGCACTCCTGTGCCACCATCCCCCCGGTGCTGCGCACGAAGATCGGCACCAGGAAGGCGTCGATCTCGAACTCCGGAGCGCCCTCGCGGCGCAGGCGCAAAGTCGCCGCCTCTTCCTCGATGCGCCCGCGCAGCAGGCGGCAGGCGGCCGGGTCGGTGAAGCGCGCCACCTCGATCGCCTCGTACAGCAACTCGTCATTCTTGCGCCGCAACGCCTTGCGTATCGCGGCGAGCAGGGCCGCGGCGCGTTCCTCGTCCTCCCCGAGTCCGCCCTCCTCGTCCTCCGCCATCTCCAGGGCGAGCTCGGCCAGGGCGCGCGCCTGGGCGCCGGTATCGGGTTCGCTCGTGTTGTTCGATTTGCGCGGGACGGGTCGCTTGTTTCTAGGCATGGCTCAGCTGTCTTGTGATCAAACCGTCATGGTAGCAAATCACGCGCGCTTGCAGCGGCAAAGGCTGGAAAATCGGCTGCGCGGGTCGCCTCGGCCGGGCGCGTCCGGTGCGGCGAGCCGGACGGCGGCAGACCGCGCCGCGGATTTTCTTCGCCGCGCCGGTCAGATTGCTTCCAGCTCCGCCGTACCCGGTGTTATCCTTCCGGCATCTACCACCCCAAGAGGCGGCCAGGCCGCCGAAGCCCCAGGAGTTCCCCCACGATGCTTGAAAAACTGTTCAAACTGCGCGAGAACGGCAGCGACCCGCGCACGGAAATGATGGCCGGCCTGACCACCTTCCTGACCATGGTCTACATCATCTTCGTCAACCCCTCGATCCTGGGCGACGCGGGCATGCCGAAGGAATCGGTGTTCGTCGCCACCTGTATCGTGGCCGCGCTCGGTTCGGCAGTGATGGGGCTGTACGCCAACTACCCGATCGCGATGGCACCGGGGATGGGCCTGAATGCCTACTTCGCCTACGCCGTCGTGCTCGGCATGGGCGTGACCTGGCAGGCGGCGCTGGGCGCGGTGTTCATTTCCGGCTGCCTGTTCATCCTGGTTTCGGTGGTCGGACTGCGCGGCATGATCGTCAACGGCATCCCGCGCTCGATGCGGGTCGCGATCACGGTCGGCCTGGGCATGTTCCTGGCGCTGATCGCGCTCAAGAATGCCGGGATCGTGGTACCGAACGAGCCGACCCTGGTCAAGGTGGGCGACCTGCACAGCCCCGAGGCGGTGATGGCCGTCCTGGGCTTCCTGGTGATCGTGGCGCTGGACCGCCTGGGCGTGCGCGGCGCGATCCTGATCGGCATCGTGCTCGTCACGGTCCTCAGCTTCTTCTTCGGCGGCAATACGTACAAGGGAATCTTCTCGGCGCCGCCATCGATCGACCCGACCCTGTTCGCGCTTGACATCCCGGGCGCGCTGTCGGCCGGCATCCTCAACGTCATCCTCGTGTTCTTCCTGGTCGAGTTGTTCGACGCGACCGGCACCCTGATGGGCGTGGCGCGCCGCGCCGGCCTGCTGGTCGAAGGCAAGATGGATCGCCTGAACAAGTCCTTGCTGGCCGACAGCGGCGCCATCGTCGCCGGGGCCGTGCTTGGCACCTCGAGCACCACCGCCTACCTCGAGAGCGCCTCCGGCGTGCAGGCCGGCGGGCGCACCGGCCTGACCGCGCTGACCGTCGCGGTGCTGTTCCTGTGCTGCCTGTTCGTCGCCCCGCTGGCAGGCGTCGTCCCCGCCTACGCGACCGCCCCGGCGCTGCTGTTCGTGGCCTGCCTGATGCTGAGCGACCTGGGCGAGGTCGAATGGAGCGACACGACCGAGAGCATCCCGGCCGCTGTGACCGCGCTGACCATGCCGTTCACCTTCTCGATCGCGGAAGGCATCGCCTTCGGCTTCATCACCTACGCGGCGCTCAAGCTGGCCACCGGCCGGGCTCGCGAGGTCGCGCCGGTGGTGTGGGTCATCGCCGCCCTGTTCACTTTCAAGATCGTGTACGTCGGCGCCTGACGGCCGGCCGGGAGGGCGCCCGCCCTCCCGATTGTTACTTTCACCGTGGCATCATCGCCACTTTCGGCTTACAATGTCCGCTGAGCCGGCCCGCTGCCCGCGGCAGCGAAGCTGATTCCCGAATCAACGGTTGTCCAGTCGGTGCGCCCCGCGCGCGCCGGGGCGGCCGCACCAATGCTTATGAAATCAATCAAGATGTTCGCGCTGGCGCTCGCCTCGGCGCACGGCGCCGCTTTCGCGGCGGCGGACCTGCCCCCTGTGAACGTGCATGGGCCCATCAAGATCGTCAAACCCGATGTCATCCCCGAGGGCGGCTGGTTCACCTCGGCGGAACTTGGCGCGATCACGACCTCCGGCAATACCAGTGGCACCTCGGTGACCGGCAAGATCGAGGCCAGGCACGAGACATCCAAGTGGCAGCACGATTTCCTCGTCAGCGGTTTCTTCAAGGAAGACGAGTACATCGACGACGACGGCGTCCAGCGCAGCGCGCGTTCGGCCCAGCGCTATGCGATGTCGGCCAAGGCGGCCTACAAGCTGCTGGGCGAAGGACGGCGCGCCTTTGTGCTCGCCTCGCACGTGAACGACCGCTTCGGCGCCTACGTGCGCTACTCGACGGTCGGTATCGGTCACGGCTCGCGCTGGTACAACGAGGACGGCAAGACCCTCGATGTCGAGATCGGTCCTGGCTATTTCAGCGGCGAGCGCGCCACCGGCGAGCAGGAGAACGGCGTGACGGTGCGGGGAGCGGCGCAGTTCCGCTGGCGCCTGAGTCCTTCCGCGATGTTCGCCCAGACCGTGAGCGTCGAGCGCGGCACCTCGAACACCCATTCGGTGGCCGAGACCTCGCTCAGCACCAAGATCAACGGCACCATGCAGATGAAGGCCGGCTTCAGCGCCCGTAACGACACCGACGTGCCAGCCGGGAAGAAGAACACCGATACCCAGACCTCGCTGACCCTGGTCTATCTGTTCTGAGGCGGGCGCCGGCGCGCCCTCGTCCAACCGCCGGAAGCCCCGCCGGTACCGCGGTACGCGCCGCCCCTCCCGCTAGCGGCCCGCCCGCGGCAGCGCGTGTCCCGCGCCCGGCCCGGGGCGGGTCAGATACAGCGCGGCCAGGCTGACCAGGGCGGCGCCGGTCAGGTAGTAGCCCACGTAGCGCAGCCCGAAGTTGGTGGCCAGCCAGGTCGCGATGTAAGGCGCGAGCGAAGCACCGAGGATGCCCGCCAGGTTGAAGGTCAGCGAGGCGCCGGTGTAGCGCACCTCGGCCGGAAACAGCTCGGCGAGCATGGTCCCCAGCGGGCCGTAGGTCAAGCCCATCAACGCCATCCCCAGCACCATCGACAGGCCCACCACCCACAGGTCGCCCGAACCGAACAGGGGCGCGAGCGCCAGCCCGAAGATGGCGATCGCCGCGCTCACCAGCAGCAGGGCCGCGCGCCGGCCGTGGCGGTCGGCCAGGATCGCCGACGGCGGGATGGTCAGGGCGAAGAACACCACGGCGAACAGCTGCAACTGCAGGAACCGCTGGCGCGAATAGCCCAGGGCGGTGGTGCCCCAGCTCAGTGCGAACACGGTCATCAGGTAGAACAGGACGAAGGTCGCCAGCGCGATCAGGGTGCCCAGCACCAGCGCGCGCCGGTGCGAGCGCATCACGGACACGAAGGGCAGGCGCACCCGCTCCTTGCGGTCGAGGACGGCCTGGAAGTCCGGCGTCTCGGTGATCTTCAGGCGCACGTACAGGCCGACCACGACCAGCAGGGCGCTGGCCAGGAAGGGCACGCGCCAGCCCCAGCCGAAGAACTGCTCGTCGCTCAGGGTCTGGGACAGCGCCAGGAAGGTGGCGCCCGACAGGAAGAAACCGATCGGCGCGCCCAGTTGCGGGAACATCCCGTACCAGGCGCGCTTGCCCGGGGGCGCGTTCTCGGTGGCCAGCAGCACCGCCCCGCCCCACTCGCCGCCCAGGCCGAGTCCCTGGCCGAAGCGGCACAGCGCGAGCAACAGCGGCGCCAGCATGCCGATCGAGGCATAGGTCGGCAACAGCCCGATCGCGACCGTCGACACCCCCATCGTCAGCAGCGCCGCGACCAGGGTCGCCTTGCGCCCGATGCGGTCACCGAAGTGGCCGAACACGGCCGAGCCTACCGGCCGCGCGAAGAAAGCGATGGCGAAGGTGGCCAGCGACTGCAGGGTGGCGGCGGTCGGGTCGCCGGCCGGGAAGAACAGGCGCGGGAACACCAGCACGGCCGCGGTGGCGTAGATGTAGAAATCGTAGAACTCGATGGTGGTACCGATCAGGCTGGCGAACAGTACGTTACGCGGCCGGTTGGCCGCCGCCACCGTCATGCCGCACCGGCCTGGTCCAAGGCCTCGCGCAACTCGGCGGCGTCCTCCGGACGCACCACGCGCGCCACTTCCTTGCCGTCCCGCAGGACGACCACGGTCGGCCACAGCTTGACCCGGAACGAGCGGCCGAGCGGCCGGCCCGGCCCGTCCTCCACCTTGATGTGCCGTACCGCCTCGCGGCCCTCGAGCGCGCGCTCGATCAGCGGTTCGGCGGCGCGGCAGTAGCCACACCAGTTGGTGCCGAAGTCGAGGGCGACGATGCCCGGCGTGGCGTCGATCGCCGCGCGCTCGGGCTGGGACGAATCGTAGGGCTTGCTCATGGTTCTCCTCTGGTGTTCATGGCCGATATCGCAAGATTACCTCAAACCGGGCGCGGGCGGACAGCCCCCCGCGGGGCCGACCGGTGCGCCCGGAGGCAGGCGAAACACGTTACCATAGTGAAAACAACAACCCGCCCGAGGAGAGCGAACCATGGTCACCATCCAGCGCAGGCTGTCAGAGATGTTCCAGCACCTGTTCAGCACAGGCAAGGCCGGCGGCATCCTCCTCATCCTGTGCACGGCCATTTCCCTGGCACTGGCCAACTCGGACGCCGGCGTGCCCTACCTGGGCTTCTGGCAGACCTATGTCGCCGGGATGAGCATCGAGCACTGGATCAACGACGGCCTGATGGCGATCTTCTTCCTGATGATCGGCCTGGAGCTCGAGCGCGAGCTCTACAGCGGCGAGCTTTCCGACCTGCGCAACGCCCTGCTGCCGATGTTCGCCGCCGCCGGCGGCCTGGCCCTGCCGGCCCTGCTGCACTTCTCCCTCAACGCCGGCACGCCGGCCCAGCCCGGCCTCGGCATTCCGATGGCGACCGACATCGCCTTCGCGCTGGGCGTGCTCACCCTGCTCGGCAACCAGGTACCCGCCTCGCTCAAGGTCTTCCTCACCGCGCTGGCCGTCATGGACGACCTCGGCGCGATCATCGTGATCGCGCTGTTCTACACGAGCACCCTCGCCCCAGCCTACCTGCTGGGCGCGGTCGCGGTGTTCGTCGCCATGCTCATCCTGAACCGGCGCTTCCGCGTGATGAAACTGTGGCCCTACCTGCTGGGCGGCGCGCTGATGTGGTACCTGATGCTGCGCTCGGGCGTGCACGCCACCATCGCCGGGGTGCTGCTCGCGTTCGCCATCCCGTTTTCGGCCAGGGAGGACGACGCGCAGTCGCCTTCGCACCGCCTGGAACACGTGCTGCACAAGCCCGTCGCCTACGTGATCCTGCCGATCTTCGCGCTCGCCAACACGGGCGTGGTGATCGGTGGCGACTGGGTCCAGGACCTGCTGGCCCATAACAGCATGGGTATCATGCTCGGCCTGTTGGTGGGCAAGCCGGTCGGCATCCTGCTGCTGACCTTCATCGCCGTGCGCTTCGGCATCGCGCGCCTGCCGCTCGACCTGGCGTGGCGCCACGTGCTCGGGGTCGGACTGCTGGGCGGGATCGGCTTCACGATGTCGATCTTCATCACCAACCTCGCCTTCACGGGCCAGACCGATGTCATCAATTCCTCGAAGATGGCGATCCTGACGGCCTCGCTGGCGGCCGGGGTGCTGGGCTTCCTGTGGCTGCGCCTGTTCGGCAAGCCCACGCCGGTGGACGACGACCCGGACACCATGGACTTCGAGGAAAGCACGACGACGCGCGCCTGACGGCCGTGACGCTTGCCCGGGGGCTGCCGCGCGCCGGCACGCGCGGCGCCGGCCTAGAATCGGCACCTCGCGAGGACATCGGGGAGGTCGCATGCAAGCGAAACAGCAACAGTCACCGCCGGGCGTCGAGGACAACATGCGCCCGCGCGCCGATCACGGCGAGGACAGCTATGTGGGCCACGGCCGGCTCGCCGGCAAGGCGAGCGTCATCACCGGCGCCGACAGCGGCATCGGGCGCGCCGTCGCCCTGGCTTTCGCGCGCGAAGGCGCGGACGTCCTGATCGCCTACCTTTCGGAACACGAGGATGCGCGCGAAACCGCGCGCCTGGTCGAGGCCGCGGGACGGCGCGCCGTGCTGGTGCCGGGCGACCTGGCCGATCCGGCGCACTGCCGCGGGATCGTGGACAAGGCGGTGCAAGCCTTCGGACGCATCGACATCCTCGTCAACAACGCCGCCTTCCAGATGACGCGCGAGACGATCGAGGACATTCCGGACGAGGAATGGGACCGGACCTTCCAGGTCAACATCACGGCGATGTTCCACACATGCAAGGCGGCGGTCAGGCACATGAAGCCGGGCTCGTCGATCATCAACACCAGTTCGATCAACTCCGACCAGCCCAAGCCCACCCTGCTCGCCTATGCCGCGACCAAGGGCGCGATCGTCAACTTCACGGCCGGCCTGGCCCAGATGCTGGCCGGGCGCGGCATCCGCGCCAACTCGGTCGCGCCCGGCCCGATCTGGACACCCCTGATCCCGGCCACCCTGCCCCCGGACGAAGTCGAGGGCTTCGGCCAGCAGGTGCCGATGAAACGTGTGGGGCAGCCGGCGGAAGTGGCGCCGGTGTACGTGCTGCTGGCCTCCGACGAAGCCAGCTATATCTCGGGCGCGCGCATCGGCGTCACGGGGGGCACCCCGATCATCTGATTCAGCCCTCGCCGGGCTGCGGTTCGAAGAACTCGGTGGCGGGCGGGTTGCGCTCCTCGCCCTGGTCCTCGGCCGGCGGGCCCTCGCCTTCGAGCAGGTCCTCGGCGCGCATGCCTTCCGTGCGCAGTTCGTCCAGGCGCGGATCCTCCACCGGCTCCTGCGGCTCGCCTTCCGGCTCCCGGACCACCCGCACCCGCTGCGTGCGGCGGCCGCCCGGGAACAGCGCGTCCTCGTCCAGCTGCCCGCTGTCGAGGGCGGTACGGAAGAAGTCGCCAACCAGCAGGATGGCGTTGTGTCCGCCCTGGCCCCAGTAGTTGCTGCGCATGGTCACGCGGTTGTCGTTGAAGCCGACCCAGGCGCCGGCCACGAGCCGCGGGTGCATCAGGATGAACCAGCCGTCCGCGTTGTTCTGGGTGGTGCCGGTCTTGCCGGCCACGTCGCTGTCGATCCCGAACCGGTAGCGCACGGCGGTGCCGGTGCCACGGTCCACGACGCCGCGCAGCATGTCGATCAGGGTCGCCGATGCGTCCGGGCTCAGCACGCGCTCGGGCGCCTCGCGGAACTGGGCGATCACATTGCCCTCTCGGTCGGTGATGCTGCGCACCACGATGGGTTTGCGGTATTCCCCCTGGGCCGCGATGGTGGCGTAGGCGTTGACCATTTCCAGCAGCGTCACCGGGCTGGTGCCCAGGGCGAGCGAAGGCACGGGCGCCAGCCGGCTGTCGCGCACGCCCATGTCGCGCGCGAGCTCGGCGATCGGCTTGACGCCGACGTCGCGCATCACCTGCGCGGTGATGGTGTTCTTCGAGTACACCAGGCCGTCGCGCATCGACATCTGGCGCCCGGTGCTGCCGGACATGTCGGTCGGGCGCCAGACCTTGCCGTCGCCGGCGTCGATGTCGAGCACCTCGTCCACATACGGGGCCTGGGGCGGGATGCCGCGCGCGAGCGCGGCGCCGTACACGAAGGGCTTGAAGGTCGAACCGGGCTGGCGCTGGGCCTGCACCACGTGGTCGTACTGGTCGAGCTTGAAGCTGCGGCTGCCGACCCAGGCCTTGACCTCGCCGGTGGCCGGATCGATCGCGACGAAGCCGGCTTCCAGCCGCGTCTTCGTGCGCTTGAGCCGGTTCATGAACTCGCGGTCGGCCTTCAGCCGCTTCAGTGCCGCGGCCGGCGCCTGGCCCTCTTCGATCGCGCCGCGGTACTCCTGCGACTCGCGCACGAAGGCGTCGAGTTCGCGCCCGTGCGATTCCCAGTAGTAGGCGAAGGGATCGACCGCGTCGCGCAGCGAGACGTAGGTCGAGGTCGCCGTCGAGCCGGGCAGCCACGAGCGCCCCCACTCGACGTCGGCGACCGCCTGCAGCGCGTCGGCCTGGCGCGCCACCGCGCGCTCGGCGGCCTGCTGCAGTTCCGCGTCGAGCGTGGTGTGCACCACCAGCCCATCGAGGGCCAGGTCGTGGTCGTTCTCGTCGGCCCATTCCTGCAGCCACTTGCGCACATAGGCGGTGAAGTGGCTGTCCTTGCCGCTGCGCTCGGCCTGGCGCTCGAAACGCAGGCGCAGCGGCCGCTTGACGAGCGAGCGCAGGCGCTGCTCGGAGAAGGCGCCGTGCTTGTGCATCTGGCGCAGCACCACGTTGCGCCGCGCCAGCGAGCGTTCGGGGCTGGTGACGGGATTGTAGTAGTGGGTGCCCTTGAGCATGCCGACCAGGGTCGCGCTCTCGAGGATGTCGAGGCGCGCGGCCGGCTTGTCGAAGTAGGTGCGCGCCGCCATCTCGATGCCATAGGCGTTGTACAGGAAGGGCACGGTGTTCAGGTAGGCTTCCAGGATCTCGGTCTTGCTGTAGGTGTTCTCGATCTTGATCGCCGTGATCAGTTCCTTGAACTTGCGGTTCAGGCTGCGGGCGCGCCCGATCTCCTCCGGGAACATATTGCGCGCGAGCTGCTGTGTGATGGTCGAGCCGCCCTGGGGGTCGCCGCGCAGGTTGGCCAGCAGCGCTCCGGCGATGCGGGTGAAATCGACGCCGTGGTGGTCGTAGAAGCGATGGTCCTCGGTCGAGATCAGGGCCTTGACCACGTGTTCGGATACCTGCGACAGCTTGACCCGCTCCTGCACGCCGCGTTCGAAGCTGCCCAGCAGCTTGCCGTCCGCCGACAGGATGATACTTGGGCGGGCGGCACGGGCCTGGTGCAGGTCGTCGATGCCTGGCGTAAACGGGATCAGTGCCAGCAGGTACACCAGCACCGCCATCAGCACGGCCGCGCTCCCCCACAGGAGCACCAGCAGCACCCGCACCGCCGGCGTCTGGCCGGCCAGGTGCGCCCGGGCCCGGCGCGCGCCGCCGCGCGCGCGCGCGGTCGCACCATCGAACCAGCGCCCCTCGCGGCGCTCCGTTCCCTCGCTCTTGTTGTCCGGATCCACTGTGCTCCTTACCCACTTCATCGCAACGAGCCGCAAGTATAGCTGACCGCCCTTGGCCGCACAGTGCCGCAACTCACGTTGGGGACAGCCGCCGGGCGGATTCCGCTATCATGGCGGGATGCCTGATCACATCGATACCGCCCATGAGGGGCCAACGCCGCCCGCGGCGCGCGTACTGCGCCAGTTCCGCATCGTCTTTAACGCCGTCAAGACCCATTTCCGCCAGGTCGAGCGCGACACCGGCGTCGGCGGCGCCCAGTTATGGGCCTTGTCGGCCATCGAACGCCGTCCCGGCATCGGCGTGACCGAACTCGCGCGCGAACTGGACATCCACCAGTCCACCGCAAGCAACCTCGTGCGCACGCTGTCCGAGCGCGGCCTGGTGGCGACCGCGCGCGAGGGCCTGGACCGCCGCAGCGTCGCGCTGCGCGTCCTGCCGGCCGGCCAGGCAGTGCTGGGACGGGCGCCCCAGCCGTTCTCCGGCGTGCTGCCGGACGCGCTGGCCAGCCTCGATCCGTCCACGCTGGTGCGACTGGAACAGGACCTGGGCCGGCTGATCGACCTGCTGGAAGCCGACGAAGCCAGCGGCAAACTGCCCCTGGCCCAACTCTAGGGAGCGCGACCAGTGAAACATCGTTTGTTCCTGTTCGACCTGGACGACACGCTCCTCGATTTCAAGGCTTCCGAAAAGCTGTCCTTCGCCCGGACCATGGGCCATCTCGGCGTGGCCGGGGAGCTGGACGGCCTGTTCCTGCGCTACCAGGCGATCAACATGGCGCTCTGGAAGCGCTTCGAGGAGGGCAAGGTCAGCAAGGACTTCCTGAAGGTGGAACGGTTCCGCGCCACCTTCGCCGAAGGTGGCCTCGACCTTGACGCACAAGCCGCCAGCGCCCTGTACCACGAGTCGCTGTCCGAGAGCGTGGTCCTGGTCGATGGCGCGCGGCGTCTGTGCGAGACCCTGGCGGGACTGGGCGAGGTCGGCATCATCACCAACGGCGTGGACCACATCCAGCAGCGGCGCATCGCCAACTCGGGACTGGCCGGCAGCATCTCCTTCGTCGCCACCTCCGAGGCCTGCGGCTTCGCCAAGCCGGACAGCCGCTTCTTCGAATACACGACCCGCATGGCGCGCGCCGTCGCGAAGGACGAAACGGTCATCGTCGGGGACCGCCTCGACGCGGACATCCTGGGAGCGAACCGCTTCGGTATCGACAGTTGCTGGTTCAATCCGGCCAGCTTGCGGAACGACACGCAGGCCATCCCGACCTGCGAGGCGTCCAGCCTGTCCCTGGTCCCGGACGCGCTGCGCGGCGCGCGCCCCGGTCCGTAACACCTGCTTACCAATGTATTAAATTGTCGCGATGACATGATGATATGCTGGCGCTCGCCAGGCGACAGCGCCTTGGCTCCCATTCCGGAACAACCAAGGGGAACCATGAAAGCATCTCATCTCGCCGGCGTCGCCGGCCTCCTGTTCGCCGCCGCCGCGCACGCCCAGCACGCGCCCGAACCGCCCAAACCGGTCCTGGCTCCCGAGGCGAGCGCGGGCAAGGAGGCCTTCGAGCGCAGCCACGCCCCATACCCCCGCGTGTACGGTGACAATACAACGGCCAATCCGAACGACACGATCATCAAAGGCTACCGGACCGACCCGAAGCTCGTCGCCGGCGTCGAGGTCGCGCCCAACCTGGCGCTGGAAGCCGGACACGCGCCACTACTCGACCGGGGCTTCCGGAAGATCGACGAGGGACGGCCGGAAGATGTGTCCGGGGCCCTCGGCGCCACCGGTTCGAGCAACTACGTCGCGGGGAAGGTGTCGATACCGCTGACGGAGCAGCTTAGCGTCCACGGCAAGATGGGCGTGGCCTACAGCGAGCGCAAGACCCCGTCGATCAAGGAGGCCGACACCGGCCTGTACACGGGCGTGGGTGCGCGCTACAGGCTGAACGACAATGCCAGCGTCGATGCGGACTACAGCCGTCACGGCCACGCCGCGAAGAAGTGGGGCGGCGCCACGAACGCCGATGGCGTCAAGGCCAGGCTGAAGATCGGTTTCTAGAAGACCCGCGGTGGGCCAGGCCCACCGCGCCAGGCGGCAAGGGGGGGCCTGGCGGCCGTTCAGAAGGTTTCCCAGTCGTCGCCACCGGCGCTGACGCGGGCGGCCTCGCGGCGGCTGGCGGGTCGCTTGACCGGGGCTGCCGCCGCAAGCGCCGCACGGGGCGCCGGGGCGGCAAGCGATTGCCGCGACGCGCGGGCGATGGCCGCTTGGGCCATGCCTTCGACCTTGAACACGCTGACGATGCCGGCCAGCTTGGCCGCCTGGTTCTGCATCGATTCCGAGGCCGCCGCCGCCTCCTCCACCAGGGCCGCGTTCTGCTGCGTGACCTGGTCCATCTGGACCATCGCGACATTGATCTGTTCGATGCCCGAGGCCTGCTCGTTGCTGGCCGCGTTGATCTCGACCATGATTTCCTTCACGCGGCCGACACTCGCGACGATCTCGTCCATCGTCGCGCCCGCCGTGTTGACCAGCTTGCTGCCACTGTCGACCCGGTCGACCGAGTGGCCGATCAGGGCCTTGATGTCCTTGGCCGCAGCCGCCGAGCGCTGGGCCAGGTTGCGCACCTCACCGGCGACCACGGCGAACCCGCGGCCCTGCTCACCGGCACGCGCCGCTTCCACCGCCGCGTTCAGGGCAAGGATGTTGGTCTGGAAGGCGATGCCGTCGATGACGCCGATGATGTCGGCGATCTTGCTCGCGGACTCATTGATCTGCTCCATCGTACCGATCACCTCGCCGATCACCGCCCCGCCGCGGGCGGCGATGGCGGCGGCGCTCTCGGCCATCGCGTTGGCCTGGCGTGCGTGGTCGGCGTTCGCCTTCACGGTCGACGTCAGTTCCTCCATCGACGACGCGGTCTCCTCCAGCGACGAGGCCTGCTCCTCGGTGCGGGCCGACAGGTCCTGGCTGCCGGCCGCGACCTGGGCCGAAGCGGTGGCGATCGTCTCGGTGCCGTGGCGCACTTCGGCCACGATTTTGGCCAGGCTGTCGCGCATGGTCTTCATCGCGCACAGCATGCTGGTGCTGTCGTCGCGGCGCAGTTCGATCGGAACCGTCAGGTCGCCGCCCGCGATGCGGGTCGCGATCTCGGCCGCGGTGCCGGGCTCGCCGCCGAGCTGGCGCACCAGCATCCGCGCGATCGTCAGCGACAGGGCCACGCCCAGCGCCAGGGCGGCCAGCAGCGCGCCGATGATCAGCTTGCGCGAGGCGTCGTACAGCGCGTCCCCTTTGCGGCTGGCCTCCTGGCCACCGGCGATGTTCATCTCCACGATCCTGACCAGGTCGGCGCTGGCCTCGTCGAACCGCTTCTGCGATTCGCCGCGGATGAGGGCCTTGGCTTCATCGTTCTGGTTGGCGCGCGACAGCGCGATCAGCTTCTTGTGCTCGTTCAGGTACTCGCCCCAGCTGCGCTGGAAGGCGTCGTAGGTGCGCCGCTCCTCCTCGGAGCTGATCAGCTTGGCGTATTCGGCCTGGGTCCGCCCGATGCTGGCGGAAACGGCGGCGATCTGCGCCTCCCACTTGGCCATCTGCTCCTCGCTGGTGGACAGGATGTGCTGCAGTTCTGCGATGCGGAAGTCCGAGGTCAGGGTGTTCAGTTCGCCCGTGTAGCGGACGCTCGGCATCCAGTTGAGCTCCATGTCGGTCGAGGTCTGGTTGACCCGGCCGAGCTGGACGACGGACAGGACGCCGACGAAGATCGTCAGCGCCAGGACCAGGCCGAATGCGGTGAGCAGCTTGGTCGATACGGTGAGTTGGTGGAAGCGTTGCATGATGGTGTACCTGAGAAAAGCGGGTGTGGCGTCGGTGCGGCGAACGCGGCCGTGCTCACGGCGGACCGCGGCGCGCTGCTGTTTTCATCCGTCCCCGTGGGGCGACGGCTTAAGAATCAATTTAACAGATGGAATTTACCGACGACACAGCTTGTCGTAGGGCAACAACAGGAAATCTAACGTACGAACGGTCGTGTTTTTCACGCCCCCCGGGCCCGCGATATCGAGCCGTCAAGCAAGGTTGGGGTGGGCACTTGTGCCCACCAGCATCGGCGGACCGGCGAACCTGCGCCCCCCTCGCACCCGTGTATCGGTGGCACTTGTGCCCCGGCAGCCCCGTCCCCTGCCGGGGGAGGCGTAGGGTGGGCACTCGTGCCCACCTTGCATTTGTGCAGCGGGGGAGGTCTGGAACGCCGAATCAGTCCGGCGCGGCGCCGTGGCGGAAGCGGTTCAGCGCGGCATCGACGATGCCTTCGTTGCTGCCGGCGGCGGCGAACTGCTCGCGCAGGTAGTGGGCGTCGCTGCCGGTGTGGGTCTCGTTGTAGAGGTGGTCGAGCGCGGCCTGGCTGCCCAGGGCGGCCGCGTGCGGCTCCAGGCGCCGCAAGGTGGTCAGGATGTCCTCGCGCAGCGACAGCGTCTCGTGGCTTTGCGGGTGGACGATGGTCCCGTCCAGCCCGAAGCGGCAGGCCTGGAAGCGGTTGTAGTTGTATACCAGGTAGTCGTCCTCGCGCGGATCGGGCTCGTTGCGTTCGAGCAGATAGCGGCACAGGGCCTGCAGGTAGCCGGCCAGGGCGGCCGCGCGGTCGACCGTGAGCGGCGTGTCGCACACGCGCAGTTCGATCGTCCCGTACTCGGGCTTGGGGCGCAGGTCCCAGTAGAAGTCCTTCATGCTGCGCACGATGCCGGTGTTCTCCATGCGTGCGAAGTAGTCGCGTTCGAACTGCTCCCAGGACAGCAGGAAGGGTGCGCGGCCCGACAGCGGGAACGCGAACACCGAGTTCAGGCGCGCCGAGTTGAACTGGGTGTCGCTGCCCTGCAGGAAGGGCGAGGAAGCGGACAGCGCGATGAAATGGGGGATGTAGCGGTTCAGCGCATGGAGCAGGAACAGCGCCTCGTCGCCCGAACCGCAGCCGATGTGCACGTGTTGGCCGAACACCGTGAACTGCTTGGCCAGGTAGCCGTACAGCGCCGAGACCTCCTTGAAGCGGGGCTTGGAAAAGATGCGGCGCTGCGACCACTGCTGGAACGGGTGGGTGCCACCGCCGCAAACGCCCACGTTCAGGCGGTCGCCGGCGCGCAGCAGCGTGTCGCGGATCGTGCCCAGTTCGGCCAGCAGTTCCGTATGGTTGGTGTGCACGCTGCTGTTAATCTCGATCATGCTCTGCGTGATCTCCGGCGTCACGTTGCCGGGGAAAGGCGCGCGGCTGAGCAACTCGAGCATGTCGGGTGAAGCGGGAACCAGGTCGAAGTCCGACAGGCTCACCAGTTGCAGTTCCAGCTCCACGCCCATGGTGAGCGGCTGGGAACTGGCGAAGGTTTCGAGCGGCATCTTATTTCTCCGAGGTGGGACGGGCTTCGTTGGCCCGGATGACGGCGCGCTGGGTCAGCACCGGTGCCAGCACTTCGAGCAGCAGCGCGATGGCCGCGAGCGGCGCCAGGCTGTCGAACAGGTCCACGCCCAGGCGCCGGGTCTGTTCGAGCAGCAGGATCGAAAACACGGTCATCGGCATGATGGCCAGGCCCGTGAGCGCGCCCTTGCGTCGCGAGATGCCCGATGCATGGGCGGTGGCGGTGCACACGGCGACCTTGACCAGGCCGCGCACCAGCACCACCAGCAGGCCCAGCGCCAGGCCGTCGCGCACCTGGACCCATTCGAGCGTGGTGGCGACGAAGAAGAACAGCAGCACCGTCAGCAGTTCGCCGAGCACGCCGAAGTTGCGCTGGGCCGGGCTGAGGGCGACGCGGCGGTGGCGCGCCACCAGGCCGAAGGTGAGCGTTGCCAGCAGCGGCGACAGGCGCAGCACGTCGGTCACCACGACCAGCAGCAGCACCGCGATCGCGAAGGCGATCGTGGCATCGCGGCCCACGTTGTCCATCCGGCGCAGCCAGAGCGGCACCAGCATGCCCAGCAGCGCGCCCAGGCCGGCCGAGAAAGCCAGCACGACCAGGCTGTTCCAGGCCGCATTGGCCAGGTCGCCCGAGGTCTGGAACAGGCCGATACCGACGATGACCTTGAACGTGAACACGGCCAGCACGCAGTTCAGCGCGGCCAGGTGCATGGCGCGCTCGGTCACCTGGCCGGAACTGGCCTGTTCGTTGAGCACCCGCAGCAAGCCGGCCGGCGAGCTGCCCATCGCCAGCGCCGCCAGCAGGGCGGCGGCCAGCGGCGGCATATCGAAGAAGCGCGCGACCGTGTGCACCGCGACGAAGGTCGCGATCGCCTCGATCAGCGCGGTGATCATGATCCACGGGTTGGCGCGCAACCAGCGCAGGTTGATCCGGTAGCCCAGTTCGAACAGGATCAGGCCGAAGGACAGGTTGGCCAGCATCATGAAGTTGGCGCTCTGGCCAGGCGGCAGGTAGCCGGCGGACAAATTGCCGAAGGCGAAGCCGACCAGGCCATAGGCGGAGATGCGCGGCAGGCCCATCCAGCGATAGAGCAGTTCGCCGGCCATCCAGGCGAGGGTCAGCGCGAGCGGCCAGGCGAGCGCGGAGGATATTGTAAGATAATCGGTCATGCGGAAACTCCGAAACTTGGCGGGCGTGCGAGGCACGATCGGCGGACGCGGCCCAGGGCGGACCGCGAAGAAATACCCCCGGCCGGGCCGGGGGTTAAAAGAAACGGGCAAACCGCCTCATCGCTGATCGGGCAGGCCATCCGCAGGACGGCACTCCCACGCCGGTATAGTGCCCGAAATATGTTCTCGTGGCAACCACATTTGTGCAAATGCAGTCCTTTCAGGGCACCCGCGTCAGCGCGCAGCGCGAGCGCCGCCCCTGGACCAGGCAATTGTTGCGTTCGTTTCCATTCCGGTCCCAGACCTTCACCCGCCACGATTGCTCGCCGGTGCGCTCCATGGTCATGAAGCCGAAGCCATCGATCCACGTGCTCAGTTGCTCCACCACGGCGCCGGGTGCGGGCACCGCGTCGGCCGGCAAGGGATCGGGAATGGGCGTGGTGTCCTCGGCGGTGCCGGAAAAGCCGCTGACGAACTGGGTCGGATGGCCGCTGGCGAAGCTGACCTGCTGCCACAGGTGGACATGGCCCGACAACAGCATGCTGATGCTGTCCGGCAGGAAGCGCGGCGCGAGCGGCCCGAAAGCGTCGAGGAGGCCGGCGTCGCCGCCGAACACGCTGACCTGTCCGGTCCGCGGGTTACGGGTGGCGCCGAAGGCGAACAGCGGGTGGTGGGTCACGGCGATGTTGTAGCGCCCCGCCTTCGCCAGCGCTTCCATCTTGCGCCAGTTGTCGGCGTAGATCGCGCGCCGCGGATCGCCCTGCGGCAATCCCTTCCAGCTCGTGTTCGAGGAATCGAACACGATCAGTTGGGCGCCATCGCCCAGCGGCACCGGATACGGGTCGGTATGGTCGCCGGTGGCGTCGTCGTCCGGGTCGTCACAGTCCCTGCCGGGCCGGAAGGGCCGCGGATCGAGATAGCGCAGGTAACCCTGGCCCGCGCGCGCGCAGGATTCGTGGTTGCCGCGCGTGACCACCCAGGGCGCCGCCGCCAGCAGCGCACGGCCAGGCCCGAAGAAGTCCGCCTGCCACGTTTCCCATCCATAGCCCCAGGGACTGCCCGCGCACCCCGGCCGGTCCTTCGGACAGGGATCTTCGCGGTAGTGGTAGTCGCCCACGTGAACCACGAGGTCCGGGCGGAACGCCGCCGCCGCGCTGGCGACGCTGGCGAAGGGGAATGCGGAAGGATCGTTGCAGTCCTGGAAGGCGGTGCCCTTGAGCCGGCAACCGGTGTCCCCGATCACGACAATCCGGCGCAGGTCGGCGCGCGGCAAAGCCAGGGCCTGGCCGGCGATGCTGGCCCGGGCCGTGCCCGGCGGCAGCGCCGCTTCGCAGGTCAGCACTGGCGACGAGGGCTGCCCCTTCGGCCGCCGGTGCACGATCGCGCCGCGAGGCACCCGCACGCTCATCGCGACGGCGCGCCCGTCGATGGCGATCGCCGGGCAGCGCTCGTCCAGGGTGATCGCGCGCGCGACCGCTTGGCCGCCCTCCCCCAGCACGACGAAGGCCGCCTGCAGGGCCGGCCCCTCCACGGGTCGGGTGGCGCAAGCGGCCAGCAGCGCGGCGGCGCCGAGCGCGGCGAAATGTGCGATAGCTCTTTGCATCATTGCTTCACCAGAAAAATTGCAATTTAGCACAGGCGCCTGCCGGACGTGCGTCCGGGTGACTCAGCCGCGCTGGGACAGGCGCAGGGTCGGATAAGGTCGTCCGTCGCCGTCCACCAGCGAGCGGCCCACTTGCACGAAGCCCATCTTCTCGTAGAAGCCGACCGCCTGCCCGTTCTGCTCGTTCACTTCGACCGTCAGCGGCCCTTCGAGCGTGCGCGCGTGGGCAAGCATCTCGCGGCCGATGCCGCGCCCCCGGAAATCGGGGTCGATGAACAGCGAGTCGACATGGCCGGGCGACAGGCCCATGAAGGCGACGGGCCGCTCCTGCTCGCCGACCGCCACCCAGACCGGGGTGGCGGGCAGATAATCCTGCGATACGAGGCGGTCGATCTCGATGAAGTCCTGCTCCGACAGGAAGTCGTGGGTGGCGCGTACGCTGCGCCGCCAGATGTCGATCAGGGCGGGCACGTCGGCGGGCGCGGAAAGGCGGATAGCAGTCATGGCAATGGGACGATATTCGGTGGTTCGGTAGGGCGCAGGCCTTCGGCGACGCGCTGACTTGTGATTATATCAATACCGGGCCGTCGGGCACAGCGGGGCCATCCCGCAGGCCGCCCCGGCGCCACGGCAGCCGCAGTCGCCGCCACCGTCGTTCCCGTGAAAACGGGGGCACATGCCGAGCCTGCCGCACTCGCCGCCACCGTCGTCCCCGTGCAAACGGGGACCCATGCCGAGCCCGCCGCAGCCGCCACATGCTGCGATGCAGGCCAATCCAGCCGGACCGGCTCCCTTGGCTCCGCATGGATTCCCGCTTGCGCGGGAATGACCCGTACTGCGCAGGAAGCCGCCGCCTGCTTGCGCCGGCCCTACTTCACCCGCTGCTTCTCCAGCTTGCGGGCGAGCGTGCGACGGTGCATGCCCAGCCGCCGCGCCGCCTCGGAGATATTGAAATCGGTTTCCGCCAGCACGGCGTGGATGCGCTCCCACTCCAGGGTCTTGATCGAGGTGGCGCGGTTGGTCAACTCGACATCCGTACTGCCCGCCACGTGACCGAAGGCCGCTTCGATATCGTCGGTGTTCGAGGGCTTGGCCAGGTACTGGACAGCGCCCAGCTTGATCGCTTCCACGGCGGTGGCGATGCTGGCGAACCCGGTCAACACGACAATCAGCATGTCCGGATCGTGCTGGTGCAGCAGTTCGACACAGGCCAGCCCGGAGGTATTGCCCTTGAGCTTGAGATCGACGACGGCGTAGCCGGGGTTGTGCGAGGCCAGCAGCGCAGCCGCCTCGTCGTGGCCGCTCGCGACCAGCACCCGGTAGCCGCGCCGCTCGAAGGAGCGGCTCAGGGTGCGGGCGAAGGCCTCGTCGTCTTCAATGATGAGCAGCAGCGGCTCGTTCTCAGGCATCCTTGCTTTCCTCTTCCAGTGCGATCGCCGACAGCGGCAGCGTCAGCACGACCTGGGCGCCGACGCCGTCGCGGTTGCTCGCCACGACGGTGCCACCCAGCTTGCGTACCACATTCACGACCAGGAACAGGCCGAGCCCGCCTCCCGTGCGTCCCTTGCTCGACTGATAGGGCTTGCCGATCTGGGCCAGCATCCCCGGCGCGAACCCGGGGCCGGCGTCGCGCACCACCAGGGTCAGTGTGCCGTCTTCCAGGCCGGCCTCCAGGCCGACCCACCCGGGCGAGGCCTCCAGGGCATTGTCGAGCAGGTTGTCGATGGTCTGTCTCAGCGCCGAGTCGAAGGCGACCGGGATGTCCTCGACGATCCGGTTCTGGTAGTCCAGGGCGAGCACCGGCCGGCTCGCCTTCCATTGCTCCACCAGATTGTCGAGGAAAGTGCGGATCGTGGTGCGCACCGCAGACTCGCCCCGCGCCTCGCCCGCCGAGAGCAAAATGCCGGTGACGATAGACTTGCAGCGCTTGAGCTGGGTCTGCATCTCGCCGATTTCCTCGAGCAACTCGGGATTGTCCTTGAACTCGGGCATGCGCTTCCAGTCGCCCAGGATCACCGACACGGTGGCCAGCGGCGTGCCGAGTTCGTGGGCCGCGCCCGAGGCGAGCAGGCCCATGCGCACGATGTGCTCCTCCTCGGCCGCGCGCTGGCGCAGTGTGGCCAGTTGCGCGGCCTTCTCGCGCAGCGTGTCCGTGATGCGCGAGATGAAGATCACCAGCAGCATGGCGTTGAGCGCGAAGCAGATCAGCAGGCCCTGCACGTACAGGCTGCCGATGCCGCGCGCGTGGTCGAAGGGCAAGGCGAGCGGCTGGGCGAACACGGCCAGTCCGGCCAGGCAGCCGAGCGTGATGATGACGATGGTCCAGGTCCACCAGGCCTCCAGCAGCACCGCCGACAGGATCACCTGCAGCAGGAACAGGAAGGCGAAAGGGTTGTTGGTGCCGCCGGACAGGTAGAGCTGCACCGTGAGGGTGGCGACGTCCACCAGCAGGGCCATGAAGACCTCGCCGTTCGACACCGGCCGGTGCTCGTGCCAGCGAAGGTGGCTGGCGATGTTGAAGGCGATCAGGCAGGCGAGCACCTGCAGCATGTGCACCAGCGGCAACTGGATGTCGAACACGACGATCGCGGTGGCGATGGTGGTGATCTGGGCGATGACGGCGATCCAGCGCAACTCGATCAGTTGCAACATGTTCTTGTGGCCGGCGGCGAACTCGACGTTCGCGGCCGCGGCCGACGGCGACCCGCGCGCCGCCTTGGCGAAAAACTCCAGTGGTGAACCCATGCTCCCCTTCCCCGTGGGCCGACTAGGCGGGGCTGCGCGCGCTGCCGCGCACGACCCACCACCAGGCGGCGGCTACCATCAGGGCAAGAGCATACCAAGTCAGCGCATAGACGAGGTGATTGTTTTGGAAGGAAACGACCGTCAGGCCGCCGACGGCGCGCTCGAGCGCCCCGGCGGGCTCCTGACCGCGGGCGGCGTCGATGAAGTACGGCGCGACGCCGTCCAGCCCGCGCGCGGCGGCCAGGGCCTGCACGTCGCGCGAATACCAGCGGTTGCCGACAGGGTCGTTCTCGCGCAGGAAGCCGCCGCCGGGCTCGGTGATGCGCAGCAGTCCGGTGACGCTGGCCGAGGGCGGCTGGCCCGGGAGGCAGACGCCCTCGGGCGCGCGGCGCGCCGGGAAGCGCCCGGCGAGATTTTCGGCGGATGCTGTGAAGCCGCGGTTGATGAAGACGATCCGTCCCTCGGGGGTGCACAGCGGCGTGAGCAGCCAGAAGCCGGGGCCGAGATCCGTGACCGCCTGGACGGGAGTGGTGTAATCGAAAAGAAAATTGCCCGCGACCTGGACCCGAAGGTATTCGTGGGTCGGCCGGGAGACTTGCCCCCACTGCGACGCCACCGGCGCCGGCACGGGCTGGGCATGCACGCGCGCGTCGACGCGCGCGATCAGGTCCCGTTTCCATTGCAGGCGTTGCACCTGCCAGGTCCCGAGGCCGATGAACAACACGATCAGGAGCAGCGCGAGCACCGCCAGGAAGATCCTGGCCGCCGTCGATATCGGGCCGCGAGGCCCTTGCGCATCCTGATCGTGTCTAGCCTGCATAGTGCTACTGATTATGCAGCAAATGCAGGTTGTCCGTCGCCGCGCCCATCGCCGGCATGACGTTGTGGTTCAGGTGGTACATGACCCAGATGGAACCGGCCAGGACGATGACCAGCAGGGTCACGGTCAGCAGCGTCGCCATCATGTTCCAGCCACCCTCGGACTTCGCGTTCAGGTGCAGGAAATACACCATGTGCACGATCATCTGTACGGCCGCGAAGCCCAGGATGATGAAGCGGGTCAGCGAAGGGTCGAGCACGTTGCCCATCACCAGCCAGAACGGGATCGCCGTCAGGATCACCGACAGCACGAAGCCGATGGTGTAGTCCTTCAGGCTGTAATGGACGCCCGTTTCGTCATGGCCATGATGGCCGTGGTTGTCGTGGTGGTGGCTCATGGCAGCACTCCCATCAGGTAGACAAAGGTGAACACGAAGATCCAGACGACGTCCAGGAAGTGCCAGAACATCGACAGGCACGACAGGCGGCGCATGTTCTCGATCGACAGGCCATGCTTGCCCAACTGAATCATCAGGACGACCAGCCAGACGGTACCGAACAGCACGTGCAGGCCGTGGGTGCCGACCAGCGCGAAGAACGAGGTCAGGAAGGCGCTGCGGTCGGGGCCCGCGCCCAGGTGGATCAGGTGCTGGAACTCATAGATTTCCAGCGCCAGGAAGCACGCGCCGAGCACGCCGGTGATCGCCAGCCAGAGCTGGGCCTTGCCCAGGTTCTTGGCCTGTGCGGCGATCATCGCGAAGCCGAAGGTGATCGAGGACACCAGCAGGAAGCCGGTGTTGATCGCGATCAGCTTCAGGTCGAACAGCTCCGCGCCGGTCGGCCCGCCCGCGTAGGCGCGGCCGAGCACGGCGTAGGCGGCGAACAGGCCCGCGAACAGCAGGACGTCGCTCATCAGGTACAGCCAGAAACCGAGCAGGGTGCCGTTTTCCGGATGGTGCTCGCGCACGAAGTAGCGCGAGCTCGGGTCGGCGCCGGCGGCGCCGTTCAGGGTTGCTTTAATCTCAGACATGACTTTCCAGCAAACGGGTGCGAGCATTTTCCGTACGGGCAACTTCTTCCGCAGGGATGTAGTAATCGCGCTTGTAATTGAACGTGTGGATGATGATCGCGGCCATCATGACCAGGAACGAGACCGCGGTGAACGCCCACATGTGCCAGATGATGCCGAAGCCCACCGCGGCCGACAGGACCGAGATGACGAAACCGGCCCAGGTGTTCTTGGGCATGTGGATCGCCACGTAGTCCTTCAGCGGACGCTGGTAGCCATTCTTCTTCATGTCGGTCCAGGTGTCGTTGTCATGCACGACCGGGGTGAACGCGAAGTTGTAGTCCGGCGGTGGCGACGAGGTCGACCACTCCAGGGTACGGCCATCCCACGGGTCGCCGGTCACGTCGCGCAGTTGCTTGCGATCGCGGTAGGTCATGGCGAACTGCATGATCATGGCGGCGATACCGCCGGCGATCATCAGGGTGCCCACGAACGAGATCTGGAACAGCGGTTGCAGCGACATGTCCTCGAAGTGGCTCACGCGACGGGTCACGCCCATGAAGCCGAGGATGTACGCCGGGGTGAACGCGACCCAGAAGCCGATGACCCACAGCCAGAACGAGACCTTGCCCCAGAACTGGTTCAGCTTGTAGCCGAAGGCCTTCGGGAACCAGTAGTTGATACCCGCGAACAGGCCGAACACGACACCGCCGATGATCACGTTGTGGAAGTGCGCGATCAGGAACAGCGAGTTGTGCAGCACGAAGTCGGCCGCCGGGATCGCCAGCATCACGCCGGTCATGCCGCCGATGACGAAGGTCAGCATGAAGGCGATGGTCCACATCATCGGCAGTTCGAAGCGGATACGGCCGCGGTACATGGTGAACAGCCAGTTGAAGATCTTCGCGCCGGTCGGGATCGAGATGATCATCGTCGTGATGCCGAAGAACGAGTTCACGCTCGCGCCCGAACCCATGGTGAAGAAGTGGTGCAGCCACACCAGGTAGGACAGGACCATGATCACGCAGGTCGCGTACACCATCGAGGTATAGCCGAACAGGCGCTTGTTGCAGAAGGTCGCGACGACTTCCGAGAAGATACCGAACGCCGGCAGGATCAGGATGTACACCTCGGGGTGGCCCCAGATCCAGATCAGGTTCACGTACAGCATGGCGTTGCCGCCCATGTCGTTGGTGAAGAAGTGGGTGCCGAACAGGCGGTCCATGCCCAGCATCGCCAGGGTCACGGTCAGGATCGGGAAGGTCACCACGATCAGGACGTTGGTCGCCAGCGAGGTCCAGGTGAACACCGGCATCTTCATCAGGCCCATGCCCGGCGCGCGCATCTTGACGATGGTCACGATCAGGTTCACGCCCGAGAGCAATGTGCCGACCCCGGCGATCTGCAGGGACCATATGTAGTAGTCGACCCCGACGCCCGGACTCGCCAGGATGCCGGACAGCGGCGGATAGGCCAGCCAGCCGGTGCGCGCGAATTCACCGACGAACAGCGACACCATGACCAGCACCGCGCCCATCGCCGTCATCCAGAACGAGAAGTTGTTCAGGAATGGGAAGGCGACGTCGCGCGCGCCGATCTGCAGCGGCACCACGTAGTTCATCAGGCCGGTCACCAGCGGCATCGCCACGAAGAAGATCATGATCACGCCGTGGGCGGTGAAGATCTGGTCGTAGTGATCCGGCGGCAGGAAGCCGTTGTTGGCGCCGAACGAGAGCGCTTGTTGCGCGCGCATCATGAGTGCGTCGGCGAAGCCGCGCAGCAGCATGACGATACCCAGCACCATGTACATGATGCCGATCTTCTTGTGGTCGATGGAGGTGATCCAGTCGTGCCACAAGGTGCCCCACAGGCGGAAGTAGGAGATCAGCGCCACCAGGGCGCCGCCGCCGACCACCACGCCCGCGAAGGTCGCAAGCAGGATCGGGTCGTGGAAAGGAATCGCTTCCCAGCCGAGCCGACCGAACAGGAACTTCGTCAAGTCAAATGAGTCTTGCATGGTTACTTCTTCACAGGATTGGTTGGAGTCTCGCAGACTTCAGCGGCCGCCACCTGGCGCGCGTCGGCGCCCTGGGCCAGCTGCTTGGCCGCCGCTGCCGCGCGGGCACGCTTGGCGTCGTCTGCCATCATCTGGTTCATGCAGACCGTGCCTTCCGCCACACAGCGATTCAGGATCGCGTTGAACAGTGCCGGAGTCACGCTGCCGTAGTCGCGGATCTTCTCCTTCACCGACGGCTTTTCCAGTGCCAGGTAGGTTTCGCGGGTGAGCGAATCCGGATCGGCCTTGGTCTGCTGGACCCAGGCGTCAAAGTCGCCTGCGGACACGGCCTTGTAGACGAACTTCATGTGCGAGAAACCCTCGCCGCTGAAGTTGGCCGACAGGCCCTCGTACAGGCCGACCTTGTTCATGACGGCGTTCAGGGTCGTCTCCATGCCCGGCATCGCATAGATCATGCCTGCCATCGCCGGGATGTAGAAGGTGTTCATCACGCTGGTCGAGGTGATCTTGAAGCGCACCGGCACGTCGATCGGGGTCACCAGCTGGTTGACGGTCGCCACGCCCTGCTCCGGGTAGATGAACAGCCATTTCCAGTCCATCGCCACGACCTGCACTTCCAGCGCCTTGGTCGAGGCCGGGATCGGACGGTTCTCGTCCAGCCGGTCGAGCGCGCGATACGGGTCGAGCTGGTGGGTACTGATCCAGGTGATCAGGCCGAGCGCGATGATGATCAGGAGCGGCGCGCCCCAGATCACCAGTTCGAGCTTGGTGGAGTGGTCCCAATCCGGCTCATATTTGGCATTTGTGTTACCTTTACGATAACGCCATGCGAAGAGGACGGTCAGGATCATCACAGGAACGATGATTAACAACATCAACACCGTCGCTATGACGATGAGATCGGCCTGCTGCTTTGCGATGTCGCCGGATGGGTTCAATACCACCGTATTGCAGCCAGCCAGCGCTGCAAGCAGGAGTAAGGACAGTCCGCGACGGACAGTTTTTGGAATCATGCTAGGTTTCGAACGTTACATGGGGATGAGAACATGCTACTGTAACGCCAACGGCCTGCGCTGCCCATTGGACACATTGTCCCACCCCTGTCCCGGCGGCTGCTCAGTCCTGCACCAGGGGTGGCAGGCCGGGCAAGTGATTTTATGGAGACGAAGATATGCAAAGCACGACACAGTACGGCGGCGCAGGGGCCGCTCCCATCACCCACCCCACCAGCGGGGCCCGTAACATCAACGCGCGCGACGCCCACATCTCCCCGGGAGAGATTGCGGTTGGCGTCGTGATCGGCCGGGCATCCGAGTATTTCGACTTCTTCGTCTATGCGATCGCCTCGGTGCTGGTCTTCCCGGCGGTGTTCTTCCCGTTCGCCGACCGGCTCGAGGGCACCCTCTACGCCTTCACCGTGTTCGCCTTCGCCTTCATCGCCCGGCCGCTGGGCACGGTCGTGTTCATGGCGATCCAGAACCGCTTCAGTCGCGAGATCAAGCTCACCCTCGCCTTGTTCCTGATGGGCTCGGCCACGGCGACCATGGCCTTCCTGCCCACCTACGCCGCGATCGGCCCGGCGGCGATCGTGATGCTGGCCGCGCTGCGCATCGCCCAGGGCGTGGCCCAGGGCGGCTCGTGGGACGGCCTGCCCTCGCTGCTCGCCCTCAACGCGCCCGAGGAGAAACGCGGCTGGTACGCGATGCTCGGCCAGCTTTCCGCGCCGCTCGGCTTCCTGATCGCGGCCGGCCTGTTCGCCTACCTGATGGCCAACCTGACGGCGGAGGACTTCCTGGTCTGGGGCTGGCGCTATCCATTCTACGTGGCCTTCGCGATCAACGTGGTGGCGCTGTTCGCCCGCCTGCGCCTGGTCTCGACCACCGAGTACTCGCGCCTGCTCGACGCGCACGAACTGGATCCGGCCCCGGTCGGCGAACTGGTTCGCAGCCAGGGTAGCAACATCGCCATCGGCGCGATGGCCGCGCTCGCCAGCTACGCGCTGTTCCACCTGGTGACGGTGTTCCCGCTGTCGTGGATCCAGCTGTACGACACCCGGTCGATCCCGGATTTCCTGTACCTGCAGATGTGGGGCGCCGGCCTGGCCGCGCTGGGCTGCCTGGCCTCGGGCATCATCGCCGACAAGGTCGGCCGCCGCACGACGCTGGGCACGCTGGCCGCCCTGATCGCCGTGTTCTCGGCCTTCGTGCCGATGCTGATGGAGACCGAGGGCGGGCAGAACATCTTCATCCTGGTCGGTTTCGCCCTGCTCGGCCTGTCCTACGGCCAGGCCGCCGGCGCCGTCACCGCCAATTTCCAGCAGCGCTTCCGTTACACCGGCGCGGCGCTGACCTCGGACCTGGCCTGGCTGGTCGGCGCGGCCTTCGCCCCGCTGGTGGCGCTCGGCCTGTCGGCCCATTTCGGCCTGGGCTACGTGAGCCTGTACCTGCTGTCCGGCGCGGTCGGCTCGCTCGCCGCCCTGAGCCTGAACCGCAAGCTCGAGATCCGCGACTGACCCAGCGGGTCCTGTACCTGATGCCGCCGCCCTCACAGGGCCGGCGGCATTTCTTTTGTGGGCGGCCACACTCAGGCGGCTGCCGCGTTCCTGAAGGCAAAGCTCCAGGGCCCGCGCTTTGGGCGTTCACCGCCAGAAGTCGTCTGGCATTGACACTCGCTTCTCCGTCCGTTTTGTCTCATCCTGTCTCGTTCTGTCTGTTTGACCCGGTCTTAGCCGATGAGTTCAAATTCGACAAAAGGAGACAGAATGCGCACCCCCAAACGAGACAGGATGCCGTACGGACGTGGGCATGCATCCTCCGATCCCAGAATCCGGGGGCGGTGGCAGGCGGGCACAACAGTATGGCCCCCGCGGATCGGCGCATGATGGCAAGGGCGTGAAGGGATTGGTACGCCGTCAGTCCGCCGTCAGTCCGCGTTGGCGGAGGTGGCCAGGCGTGACCACGGCACAAGGAAGTGCCTGCGACCCATCCTTGCGAAGTCAAGCAAATATTCCGGACAGCAGTGGGCGAAGGCGGAAACGACAGCTGTTCGCGCAGCGGATAGATATTCCATGCGCAAGTGCGCGGACGTGGGAAGCCTTACAAAGGTGCCGGAGTCACTCCTCATGACGCGGCGGCTGCCCTGAGCAAAGCCGGCTCAAAGCGTCTTGTGCACCCGCTCAAGACGCCTGCGGATCTTTTCCTTCGCCATGCTCGACTTGGGATCGCGCATCGCCATCTCCTCGACCATCTCCAGTTGCGAACGCAGCGCAAGCTTGCGTCGCGCATCCGGGCAACTGGACGCCACCCGCTCCAGCGCGTCCAGCACGCGCAGGACGATCTCGGTGTTGGTCTGGGCGTACTCCATGATCTGCGCGAAGCCCAGGTCCACCAGGTCCTCGAAGCGGCGGCCGCGCGCGATCACGCGCACGGTATCCCCGTCGTATTTGTGGCGGGCCGCCAGTTCACGCGGGGCGCAACGGCTCAGGATGACACCGATGTGCTCGACGCACATGGCGGCCGTCGTCGTGTCGTTGATCCCCGGCGATAAGGCCTTGAGCGAGATGTCGACCAGTTGGCGCAGGCCGAAGGCGGGGTCCTGGTCCACCGTGCGGAACGAGTCGATGCCGTAGGCGCGGTTGATCTCCCGCACCGCGCTCTCGCCAGGCGCCAGGTCCAGCGCCACCGAAGCGAGCGGGTCGCCGACGTCGACGAACTCGCCAACCTCGCACTCCATGCGCACCGCCGTGTCCAGCTTGCAGGCGTACTCGTGCAGGCTGTCGAGCGACACGGTCTGGATATACCCCATCCGGCCGGCCGCGATCACCTGCCACTGCCTGTCGGCCAGCAGGCTGTCCGGTGGCGCGTGCCCATCCTCACCCAGTTCGTCGCCGTAGGCGCGGTCCACGACCCCGATGGTCTCGTTCGTGATTCCCTGGATCATCTGCGCGGCCTGGATGGACGCCGACATGTGATGGATGAAAAAGATGAAGGCCCCGATGCCAAGGACCGCGAGCACGACGGCAAGGGTGAGCGCGATGGGCGGCACGAAGCTGTCGGTGTCGCCGTTGGCCCCGCCGTGGACCGAACTGAGCACGAGCAGGCAGTACAGGAAGATGCCGAGGAAAATGCCCAGCACGACTTGCGTGCCGCGGTCGCGCATGAAGTTGCGCAGCACGCGCGGCGAGTATTGGGTCGAGGCCAGGGTGAGCGCCACCACCGTGATCGAAAACGCCACCCCGGCCACGGTTGCCATCGAGCCGGAGATGGTCGTCAGGATGCTGCGCGCGCTCTGCGCCTCCGTGACGAACACGGCCGGCCAGCGCTGCTTGAGCTCCTGGCCAAACAGGACGTCGAGCCAGATCGCCCCCACCGCGAGCGCGACGGCGGTAAGGATGGCCAGCAGGGGCACGAACCAGAGGCTCGAGTGGATCAGGATCAGCAGTTGGCGCAGATGGAGTGTCTTCACTGTCCCTCACGCGGCTAGGCGAGTGCCGTATCCAGAACCGTCATGAGGATGAAGCCGGTGACCAGCGCGATCGACGCCGGCGTCCCGTTGCCGTTCTTGTGCGACTCCGGGATCACGTCGTGGACGATCACCAGCAGCATCGCGCCGGCCGCGCCGGCCAGCGCGATCGGCAGCAGGCCAGCCGAGATACCGATCAGGGCCACGCCGAAGGCGGCGGCGACCGGTTCGATCAGGCCGGAAACGACACCCATGCCGACCGCGGCCAGCCGCGAGCACCCGACCGTGCGCAGCGCGAGCGCCACCACCAGGCCCTCGGGCACGTCCTGGATCGACACGCCGGTCGCCAGCGAGTGCGCTTTTTCGATATCGATGCCGGCGTAGGCCACGCCGATCGCCAGCCCTTCGGGCAGGTTGTGCAGGGCCACGGCCCAGACGAACAGCCAGGCCCGGCGCAGCGAGCGGCGGTGCGAGTCGCCCTCCTCGCTGAGCACGGTCTCGGGAACCACGGCCCGGCTGAGCAGGAGGATGGCGCCGGCGCCGGCCATGATGCCGACGCCGGCGAGCAGGCTGGCCTCCCAGGCGCCGCCGCCCGCGGCGCGGGTGGCGGCGATCGAGGGAATGACCAGGGAAAACGCGGTCGCACCCAGCATGACCCCGCTGCCGAAGCCGAGGAAGCTGTCGTAGGTGCGCTTGCTGAAATTCTGTGAAAGCAGGACCGGGAGCGTGCCCAGGGCGGTCGCGGCCGCGGCGATGCCGCCGCCGATCAGGGCGGAATGCATCTTCGGGTTGGCGTTCAACAATTGCTCGATCAGGCTTCCAAGCAACACCAGGAAACCTGCCGCGCAGATGAGCAAGCCGACCACCCGCCGGAACGTGAACAGGCGGCTGTGGCCGCCCGGTGACCTGAGCTTCGAAATGGGAGTCTCCATCGCGATCCTTGGTAGCGCCGCACGGCTTTCGCCGGCGGCGCGCACTACGATATGTTGCGATATCAGTGGCGGGTGCTGCTGTGCGGCGCGCCGCTCTCGCTCTTGGCGCCCGGCCCCATGCCCAGGTCGGAACCCGTGGTCGGGTCGCTGTCCGGGTCGGACAGGGTACGTGCCGCCATCTTCTTGATCACGTCCATGTCGCTACTGTCGAGCTTGACCGCCGCTTCGCCCGTGCCGCCGTCGACGGCCATCTGCTTGTCGCGGTCGGTGACGAAGTCCCACTGGTCGCCCTGGTTCCACGGACCGCGCATCTCGCCCGGGCCCTGCGACATGTTGTAGTACACGCTGGCGAAGCGGGGATCGACGGGCATTTTCCCTGGAGGGAAGTTCGACTCCATCGCATACAGCGCCTTCTCGAAGGACTTCTGGTGCGCGACCTCGCGCGTCATCAGGAAGCCGAGCGCCTCCTTCACGCCCGGGTCGTCGGTGAGCGCGATCAGGCGCTCGTAGACGATCTTGGCGCGCGCCTCGGCGGCGATGTTCGAGCGCAGGTCGGCCGTCGGTTCGCTGATCGAATCGACGTAGGCCGCGGTCCATGGCACGCCCGCCGAATTGACCAGCGGCGTGCCGCCGCCGTAGAGCACCTGGGTGACGTGGCTGTCGTTACCCGCGCCGGTGATGCTCTTGTACATTTCCGCTTCGCTGTCGGCGGCCTCGGCCAGGCGGCCCTTGGCGCCCTTGTTCAGCATGGCGACGATGTGGCCGATCACCTCCAGGTGGCTCAGCTCCTCGGTCGCGATGTCGAACAGCATGTCCTTGCGGCCTGGATCGTCCTCCGATACCGCCTGGGTGAAATAGCGCATGGCCGCGGCCAGCTCGCCCTGCGGGCCGCCGAACTGTTCCAGCATCAGGTTGGCCAGGCCGGGGTTCGGCTCGCTGACGCGCACCGTGTATTGCAAGCGTTTGTTGTGTGCAAACATGTTCCGATTCCTCCGATTGGTTGGCGCCGGGCACCGCGTCCTGCGGCCATACCGGCAGACACGACCGCCCCTGGGGATGGCGGCCATACACTCATCATCTTCGCAAGTCTTGCCACTGCTGTAATCAGTGGCATGCCCGTTCCGATGTAGGACGAGTGCGACAACATGTAAAGGAAAGTAAAGCTCACCCTCAGCTTACCGATGTCCGGCTCATGCTGACACACGATTGCGCCGTACTCCTACACGCGCACCGGCGCCGCTGGAGCTACCATGGCAGGAGAACAATCACATGAGGAGCAAGGCGATGTTTTCCCTGAATAAGTTGAGCCCGAGCATCACGGACATGATCCGCTTCGACCACTCGCACGTCATGGTGACCTTCCACCAGTACACGCGCGACAAGAACCCGAGTGTCAAGAAGGCGCTCGCCGACACCATCTGCGACGCGCTCGAAATCCACGCCACGCTTGAAGAAGAGATCTTTTACCCGGTGATGCGCGAGCTGGACCGCGACGAGCCCTTCATGAAGAAAGCCGAGCCGGAGCATGACGACATGCGCCGCCTGATCGCCGAACTGCGCGGCACGAGCGGCAGCGACCCGCGCCACGACAGGATCCTGAACGAACTGATGCGCGAGGTGATCCACCACGTCGCCGACGAGGAGACCACCCTGCTGCCGCACGCGGAATCGATGATGAGCAAGCAGCGCCTGTCGCAACTGGGGGCGCGCATGACCAGCCGCCGGATGGAGCTGGTGCGTCCCAAGGCGGGCAAGCTGGCCAAGAGCCACGTCGTCGGTTTCTCGGGCAGCACGGCGGCGATGGTGGTGGGTGTCGCCAGCGCCCTGTTCGCGGCGCGCGCCTTCACCCGCAAGGCGGCCTGACAGGCCATTGCCCTGTTTGGGTCCGGGGTTGTGTTGGAAGAGTCGTTCCCGCGAGAGCCTCGGCGGCCCCGCGGGAACTCCATACTGACGCGACGCAGTCCGTCCTGATGCACGATGACTAAGCGGACTGGATTCAGCGACTGAGCATCGACTCCCGCCTTCGCGCACTAGCGTCCGGGATATCTATCCGCTAAAGCCGGCATGTCATTCCCGCGAAAGCGGGAATCTATACGGAATAAAGAATATCCGTCCTATTCCGCCTGATAGCAGCGCCAAGCTAAGTGACTCCCGATTATGTATGGGTTCCCGCCTTCGCGGGAACGACTGGATTTAGCTTGTTCAAACTCATCAGGCCGGCTCGGCCTGCAGTGCGCCGCGGCGCAGCTGGTCACGCTCGATCGACTCGAACAATGCCTTGAAGTTCCCTTCGCCAAAGCCGTCGTCGCCCTTGCGCTGGATGAACTCGAAGAACACCGGGCCGAGTTGGGTTTCCGAGAAGATCTGCAGCAGCAGGCGCGGCTTGCCATCCTCCACCGTGCCGTCGAGCAGCAGGCCGCGCGCCTGCAACTCGGCGGCGTTCTCGCCGTGGCCGGGGAGCCGGCCGTCGAGCATCTCGTAGTAGGTCGCCGGTGGCGCGCTCATCAGTGGGACGCCGGCCGCGCGCAGCCTGTCCACGGTGCCGATCAGGTCGTCGGTGAGCATCGCGATGTGCTGGATGCCTTCGCCGTTGAACTGCATCAGGAATTCCTCGATTTGGCCGCCGCCGGCCTTGCCCTCCTCGTTCAGCGGGATGCGGATCATGCCGTCGGGCGCGGTCATCGCGCGCGAGGTCAGGCCCGTGTACTCGCCCTTGATGTCGAAGTAGCGGATCTCGCGGAAGTTGAACAGGCGCTCGTAGAAGCCCGCCCAGTAGCTCATGCGGCCGCGGTACACATTGTGGGTCAGGTGGTCGATGATCTTCAGGCCATGGCCGACAGGGTGGCGCTCGGCGCCGTCGATCCACTCGAAATCGATGTCATAGATCGACTTGCCATCCTCGAAGCGGTCGATCAGGTACAGCGGGGCGCCGCCGATGCCCTTGATCGCCGGCAGGCGCAGCTCCATCGGCCCGGTCGGGATCTCGACCGCCTGGGCACCCAGTTCCAGCGCGCGGGCATAGGCCTTGTGCGCGTCCTTCACGCGGAAGGCCATGCCGCAGGCCGACGGGCCGTGCTCGGCCGCGAAGTAGGACGCCGCGCTCTTGGGCTCGTTGTTGACGATGAAGTTGATGTTGCCCTGGCGGTACAGCGCCACGTCCTTGGAACGGTGTACCGCGACCCGGGTGAAGCCCAGGCGCTCGAACAGTGGCTCGAGCACGCCCGGCGTCGGCGAGGCGAATTCGACGAACTCGAAGCCCATCAGGCCCATCGGGTTTTCAAACAGGTCTGCCATTTTCTTCCTCTTCATTGATAAGTTATTCGATGGGCCGCGCCCGTTCAATGAACGGCGCGCCGCCCTGTCTCCCGCTATTCGGCGAACACTTCCGCCACCAGGCCGCGCAACCACTGGTTGCCCGGGTCCTGGTTGTAGCGCCGGTGCCAGAACACATGCGTGTGCAGTTCCGGCAGTTCCAGCGGCGGCACGATCCACTCCAGCCCGAACGGCGCCGCCGCCCGTTCGGCCAGTTTCTGAGGCACCGTCACCACCAGTTCGCTGGCGCCGACGATGTAGGGCACCGCCGTGAAGTGCGGCACCCGGTAACGCGTCGCGCCGCCGATCCCCGCGCGCGCCAGCAACAGGTTGATGCGGTCGTACGGGCTTTCGGCCGCGTCCACCAGCAGGTGGTCGGCCTCCACGAAACGCTCGCGCGTGAGCGGCCCGCGCCCCAGCGGATGCCCCTTGCGGAACATCGTCACATAGGGCTGGCGAAACAGCAGCCGCTGGTACAAGGCCTCCGACACGTCCTCGAACGGGCCGATCGCGAGGTCCACCCGGCCGCCTTCGAGTTCGGCCTTGAGGTTGACCGCGCCCGCCCGTACCGAACTCAGTTGCACCGCCGGCGCCAGCGCCCGGCAACGTTCGATCAGCGCCGGCATGAAATACACCTCTCCCACGTCGGTCATCGCCAGCGTGAAGCGGCGCACGCTGGTCGCCGGATCGAAGCGGCTGCGCTGGTTCAAGGCCAGCGCCACCTGGGCCAGCGCCTGCCCGATCGGCTCGGCCATCTGGCCCGCCAGCGGGGTCGGCTGCATGCCGCTGGCCGTGCGCACGAACAGCTCGTCGGCGAAGATCCGGCGCAGCCGGGCCAGCGCGTTGCTGACAGCCGATTGCGTCAGCCCCAGGCGGCGCGCGGCCGCCGAAATCTGGCGTTCGCGGTACACCTCCTGGAACACCGACAGCAGGTTCAGGTCGATGGTGTGCGGCTCGATCATGGCTCCTCGCGCGACGTTCCGGCCCGCAGCATCCGCATTGTGGGCGCGCGCGACCGGGTTGGAACAGTAGTATTTATCGAAATGATAGTCTACATTTCGATATTCACCTCGTAAAATCCGCCGATTTCTTCTAGAGTTGCCACCGATCGCATAACCGACAGGAGAGAGACCATGAGCCAGCCAAACGAGGGCTACCAGTCCGGCTTCGGCAACGAGTTCGCCACCGAGGCGCTCCCCGGCGCCCTGCCCCAGCACCGCAACTCGCCCCAGCGCGTGGCCTATGGCCTGTACGCCGAGCAGGTCTCCGGCACCGCCTTCACCGCGCCGCGCAGCCACAACCGGCGCTCCTGGCTCTACCGGATCCGTCCGGCGGCGCTGCACGGCCCCTTCGAGGAAACGGGCAACCGCCGCATCGTCGCCCGCTTCGACCGCCTGCCGCCCTCTCCCAACCAGATGCGCTGGAGCCCGCTCCCGATCCCCGACGAGCCGACCGACTTCATCGACGGCTGGGTGACGATGGCGGGCAATGGCTCGCCCGAATCGATGACCGGTTGCGCGATCCACCTGTATGCGGCCAACAAGCCGATGCGCGACCGCTATTTCTACTCCGCCGACGGCGAACTGCTGATCGTGCCCCAGCAGGGCCGCCTGCGCATCGCCACCGAACTGGGGGTGCTCGACGTGGAACCGCAGGAGATCGCGGTGATCCCGCGCGGCATCCGCTTCCAGGTGACGCTGCCCGACGGCGAGGCCCGCGGCTACATCTGCGAGAATTTCGGCGCCCTGCTGCAGTTGCCGGACATGGGACCGATCGGCTCGAACGGCCTGGCCAACCCGCGCGACTTCCTGACCCCGGTGGCCAGCTACGAGGACCGCGAAGGCGACTTCGAACTGCTCGCCAAGTTCTGCGGCAACCTGTGGCGCGCCCGGATCGGCCACTCGCCGCTGGACGTGGTGGCCTGGCATGGCAACTACGCCCCCTACAAGTACGACCTGCGCCACTTCAACACGATCGGCTCGATCAGCTACGACCATCCGGACCCGTCGATCTTCCTGGTGCTGCAATCGCCCTCGGACACCCCGGGCGTGGACACGCTCGACTTCGTCATCTTCCCGCCGCGCTGGCTGGTAGGCGAGGACACCTTCCGTCCGCCCTGGTTCCACCGCAACGTGGCAAGCGAATTCATGGGCCTGATCCACGGGGCCTACGACGCCAAGGCGGACGGCTTCCTGCCGGGCGGGGCCAGCCTGCACAACTGCATGAGCGGGCACGGTCCCGACGCCGCCACCTTCGACAAGGCCAGCGCCGCCGACACCAGCGCGCCGCACAAGGTGGCCGATACGATGGCCTTCATGTTCGAGACACGGCATGTGATCGTGCCGACCGAGCACGCGATGTCCTCGCCGCAACTGCAGCCGGACTACCAGCGTTGCTGGGACGGCCTGCGTAGCCAGTTTCGCAAGGAAAGGTGACTGTCGTGTAGCATGGAAAGCACGGCCCGTGCGATGATGTGCCGTGCGCCATTCCGGCGCGCCCGGCAGCGGCCCGGCCAGTCCGCGTCAAGGCCGTTGCACCTTTCATGACAGACATACTGATTATCCTCCTCCTCATTCTGTTGAATGGGGTGTTTGCCATGTCGGAGCTGGCGCTGGTCTCGGCCCGCCATGTGCGCCTGGAAAAACGGGCGGAGGAAGGCAGCCACGGAGCGCGACTGGCGCTGCAACTCGCCGGACAACCGAGCATGTTCCTGTCCACCGTGCAGGTGGGCATCACCCTGATCACCATCTTCATGGGCGCCTTCGGCGAAGCCTCGCTGGCCGCCGACATGGTTCCCTACCTGTCCACCCTGCCCCTGGTGGGACCTTACGCACCGGCCCTGGCGCTGGCCATCGTCGTGATCAGCATCACCTTCGTTTCCATCATCCTTGGCGAACTGGTGCCCAAACGGATCGCCATGCAGTACCCGGAAGCGATGTCGATCTTCGTCGCCCCTCCTTTGCGTACCCTGTCGATCATCCTCTCGCCCTTCGTCAAGATCCTGTCGATCACGACCGACGCCATCGTTCATCTGCTGGGAATACGCAAGACGTCCGACGAGGCGCCGACCGAGGAGGACATCGCGGGCATGATGCGCGAGAGCACCAACGCCGGCGTGTTCGAGAAGACCGAGTACGACATCGCCTCGCGCGCGATGCGCCTGGACGATCGTCACCTGAAAGCCTTGATGACGCCACGGGTGGACCTGGAGATCGTCGATCTCGAGAACCCCACCGCCTTCAGCCTGGAGCAGATCGCCAACAGCCAGTACAGCCGCTTCCCCGTCTGCCGCGGAGACCGCTCGCACATGGTCGGCTTCGTCAAGGCCCGCGACCTGTTCGAGCAGGCGGTGCGCCGCGGTTCGGTCGAGGCGATCGACATTTCGGCCGCGGTGCGCGAACTGCTCTACGTCCCCGAAACCGTCAGCGCGATGGACCTGCTGGAACTATTCAAGAAGAACAGCATCGAACTGGCATTGATCGTCGACGAGTACGGCGACATCCAGGGCCTGGTCACGATGACCGACGTGATGAGCGCGCTGGTGGGCGACGTCACGGTGATCGGCGAGGCGCACGACCCGGACGCGGTGCAGCGTCCCGACGGCAGCTGGCTCATCGATGGCGGCATGCCGATGGACCGCTTCCGCGACCTGACCCAGACCGAGGTCGTCTTTCCGGAGGAGGAGAACGATGCCTACCACACGCTTGCCGGCTTCGTGCTGTTGCAACTGGGCGTCATCCCCCGCCCGTCCGACCATTTCGACTGGGAGGGTTTCCGCTTCGAGGTGGTGGACATGGACGGCAACCGCATCGACCGCCTGCTCGTGACCCGTCTGCCGCGGGACGCGCAGTCGCAAGCGCAGGTCCAGTAAGGGCCTCGCGCCCTGGGCCGGGCGGCGCAGGCGCCTGCGTGAGCGGCCTCCCGCCGCGCCGGCCGAGCGCCCTGGGTTTCCGCCCGCCGGCCGTGCGTCGGTGCCAGGCGTGTCGTGCTAAGGTTGATTCGCCGCCGCGGCCCGAAACCGTTCACACGAGGAGATGCCATGGATCGTGCCATTGTCACCGTCGCAATCGCAATCGCCATCGCCTTGCAGCTCGCTCCCAGCGGCGCCTTCGGCCAGCCTGCATCGGTCGAAGGCCCCGGCAAGCCGCCGGGTGCCGACAAGAGCCTCAAGACGCGCGCGCTCGAGGCCGGCGCGGCGCTACTGCAGCGCACCGCCCCGCTGCACCACTTCGACATCTACCTGAGCGGCTTTCATCCGATGAAGGACAAGCCCGGTATGCAGTTGATCGCGCACCACTACTGCCGCCAGGTCAACCAGGACTTCGCGCAATGCGTCCTCTTTGACGGCAACACCGAGATGGCGAACATGAACGGGGTCGAGTACATCATTTCCGAGCGGCTGTTCAAGACGCTCCCGGCCGAAGAGCGGAAATACTGGCACCCGCACAACGGCGAAATCCTCGCGGGACAACTGGTTGCCCCGGGGATTCCCCAAGCGGCGGAGCATGCGCTGATGAAGCAGAAGATGAACAGCTACGGCAAGACCTGGCACATGTGGAATACCGGCCACGCTGGCGCCGCCGGCGACGCCTTGCCGCTAGGCGATCCCATGCTGGCCTGGTCGTTCAGCCGCTTCGGCGAGCTCGACCCCACGCTGCAGGCGGCGCGCGACCGGGCACAGGGCATCGATACGGAACAAAAGCGCCGCTACCGGGCGGACCTGCGCAAGTTCGCCGAGCCGCAGTCCGGCGTGGACGACCTGAAAGGCCAGTTCCCGCGCCCGACGAGCCCCATCCCGGGTGTGGTGGACATCGAGGCGGCCGCGCCGGTTCGCTGAGGGGTCCTCCGGGCTGGCGCCGCCGCCGGCGTTCGCGCAGCATGGCAGGGTGGGCACTGGTGCCCACCGTCGTGGCCGGCCGCCTTGGTGGAGGGGTCCACCGTCGCGGCCCACACCTTGGTGGAGGTGTCCACCAAGGTGCCCGCCACCTCGGCGGCGGTTTGGCACACGCCCTGCTCGGAGCGGCCCGCCCCGGGCGCCGCCCACACCCGGCTTGCACATTACTTTACCTCCCCATAGAATGTCTTCATTCGAGCCGAAAACCGTATGAAAGACAATCCACAATTCGACCTGGCAGCGATGCGCAGCGCCGCCGACCGGGCGCGCGTCCTGCTCAAGGTGCTCTCCAACCCGGACCGCCTGCTGCTGCTGTGCAAGCTCACCGAGGGCGAACACTGCGTGAGCGACCTCGAAGGCGCGCTTGGCATCCTCCAGCCGACCCTGTCCCAGCAACTTGGCGTCCTGCGCGAGGAAAAGCTGGTCAGCACCCGGCGCGAAGGCAAGCAGATCTACTACAGCATCACCAGCCAGGAAGCGCTGGCGGTGATGCAGGTGCTGTACCAGCTCTATTGCGCCGAGACCGCGACCGACCGGCCGCAGCCGGGCGGCGCCGCTGAATGACAGGACAAGCGAACCCCGAGGAGACCGCCGTGCACGTCAACCCCATCCAGCTGTTCGACGCCGAATCGTCGACCTATACCTATATCCTGGCGGGCCCGGGTGACAGCGAGGCCGTGATCATCGATCCGGTAGACCGTCACGTCGAACGCGACCTGCTGCAACTCGAACGCCTCGGATTGCGGCTGGCCTACGTGCTCGAGACCCATGCCCACGCCGACCACGTGACCTCGGCCGGCAGGCTGCGTGAATTGACCGGCGCCAAGGCCTGCGTACCGAGTGGCTGCGGCATTCCGCCTGCGGAGGTGCAGCTGTGCGACGGTGACGTGATCCGCTTCGGACGCGACGAGCGCATCGATGTGCTCCATACGCCGGGCCACACGGGCGGCAGCATGAGCTATCTTTGGCGCGGCAATGTCTTCACCGGAGATACCTTGCTGATCAATGGTTGCGGGCGCACCGACTTCCAGAGTGGCAGCGCCGAGGCCTTGTACGACAGCGCCACGACACGCCTGTTCACCCTGCCGGATGCCACGCTGATGTGGCCGGGGCACGACTACAAGGGACAGTCCGTGTCCACGATCGGATGGGAAAAGCGGCACAACGCGCGCCTGGCCGGCCGGAGCCGGGCCGAGTTCGTCGACCTGATGGCGCGCCTGGAACTACCGCCGCCGCGACTGATCGACGTCGCCGTCCCTGCGAACCGCAACCTCGGCCTGCCCCACGGCGTCTGAGGCGCCGCACACGAGCGCTCTCCTTGGCGGCGCCGGGGCCTCCCTGGCGCGCCGCGCGCTTGCGTTTCCGTCCTGCATCGCCAATGCTTTAGAATCAACGGATTTTCCAGCATTCTTGCGCAAGGCCGACGATGGTAGACGGAAGCAACCAACTCAAGCGCGGGCTCAAGAGCCGGCACATCCAGCTCATCGCACTCGGTGGAGCGATCGGGACCGGCCTGTTCCTCGGCATCGCCCATACGATCAAGCTGGCCGGCCCGGCCGTCCTGCTTGGCTACGCGGCCGCCGGTGCGGTCGCCTTCCTCATCATGCGCCAGCTAGGCGAGATGGTCGTCGACGAACCGGTCGCCGGCTCCTTCAGCTATTTCGCCGACAAGTATTGCGGTCACCTGGCCGGCTTCGTCTCCGGCTGGAACTACTGGGTCTTGTACATACTCGTCTGCATGGCCGAACTGTCCGCGGTCGGCATCTACGTCCAGTACTGGTGGCCCGAGGTGCCGACCTGGGTCTCGGCCCTGGTCTTCTTCGCACTCATCAATTCGATCAGCCTGCTCAACGTGCGCGCCTTCGGCGAGGCGGAATTCTGGTTCGCCGTGATCAAGGTGGCGGCGGTGATCGGCATGATCGTGTTCGGCGTCTACCTGCTTGTCACCGGGGGCGCAGGTCCCGACGCGGGCGTGTCCAACCTCTGGCGGCACGGCGGCTTCTTTCCGAACGGCCTGAGCGGACTGGTGATGGCCCTGGCGGTGATCATGTTCTCGTTCGGCGGCCTGGAGCTGATCGGTATCACGGCGGCGGAGGCGGACGACCCCGCCCGCACGATTCCCCGCGCGACCAACCAGGCCCTGTACCGCATCCTCATCTTCTACATCGGCGCGCTGGCCGTGCTGCTTTCGCTCTATCCATGGCAGAAGGTCGCCGCCGGCGGCAGTCCCTTCGTATTGATCTTCGACGCGCTCGACAGCACCGCCGTGGCCAACGTCCTGAACGTGGTCGTCCTCACCGCGGCCCTGTCCGTGTACAACAGCGGGGTGTACGCCAACACCCGGATGCTGTACGGCCTGGCGCGGCAGGGCAACGCGCCGCGGGCGATGCTGTGGGTGAACCGTCGCGGCGTGCCGCTCGCGGCCCTTGGCGTATCCGCCGCGGCCACGGGCATCTGTGTGAGCATCAACTACTTCATGCCGGGTGAGGCGCTGGGGATGCTGATGGGCCTGGCGGTCGCCGCCCTGATCATCAACTGGGCGATGATTTGCTGGAGCCACCTGCGCTTCAGGCAAAGCAAGCGGGCACTCGGCAAGGCCAGCGCGTTCCCCAGCCCCCTGCATCCCCTGTCGAACTACCTCTGCTTCGCTTTCCTGGCCGGTATCGTGGTGGTCATGTACCTGACGCCCGGCCTGCGCCTGTCGGTCTTCCTGATCCCGGCCTGGCTGCTCGCGCTGGCCGCCGGCTATTGGCTGCGCCAGCGCGGCGCGGGTCCATCGGCCGCGGCCGTGGGGCCGGAACCGGGAGCGTAGAACGGCGCGACGGCCAGGTGAAGCGAAGCGCATGCCATGCCGGCCGCCCACGGCTGGCGGCGGCAGTGTACATATGTTTCGTCGGCGAACGGCCCCGCTTTCGCACCGAAACGGCCGCTAACTTGTAAAAATTCGCAAAGTTATGGCAATTCGTCGCGTGGCTATTTGCTAAGTGCCTGTAGGAACCATATAGTTGCGGCTGTTCGCTCCGACTATCCTTCTGGCACTGCCAAGACAAAGACACATGACCCTTCGCCGTAAACCCCTGGCTTCCCTGATCGCAGCCGTTCTGTACAGCGCCCAACCCGTTCTCGCGCAAACCGCGCCGACGCAACCGGCCCAGGCCGCCAAGCCGGCCCAGCCCGCGGCGCCCGCCACCGTCGCGCAACCCCGACCGCAGGCGCAGCCGAGCATTCAGCCTGACACGCCGCCAAGCCCGCCGCCGGTGCCGGAGGCCGGCGCCGCCCCGGTGGTCACGGTCAGCGCGGAACGGCCAACCAACCGGATCGACCGCCAGGTCTACGACGTCAAGAGCGACATTGCGTCCAGCAACAGCACCGCCGCCGATGCGCTGAACAACGTGCCGTCGGTCTCGGTCACGCCGGACGGCACGGTGACACTGCGCGGCAGTACCAATGTGCAGATCATGGTCGACGGCAAGCCGTCGGCGATGATGCAAGGCGAGAACCGCGGCGCGGCGCTCCAGAGCATGCCGGCCGAGGACATCGAGTCGGTCGAGGTCATTAACACGCCCGGCGCGCAGTTCGCCAACGAGGGCGGTGGCGGCCCGATCCTGAACCTGGTGATGCGCCGCAACCGCAAGCCGGGCGGCTTCGGCGTGGTCAACATCAACCGCGGCACCGAAGGCCGCTACAACGGCGGCGTGTTCGGCACCTACAACTCGGGCCGCTTCGGCGTGCAGGGCGGCCTGCACCTGCGCCACGACGAGCGCGAGACGAGCGGCGAGACCCTGCGCGAGCGGATCGACCCCGCCACCGGCGCGATTGCGCGCAGCACCCAGGACCTGCTTGCGCAGGTCGAGAGCGACGTGCTTGCGCTGAACACCAACCTCACCTACAACCTGAGCGAGACGGAAACGCTCAGTTCACGGGTGACCTACATGCACCGCAACACCGAATCGACCGGCGAGAACCGCTATGTCGACTTCGGCACCGATACGCTTGCCGACAGCGACTACGTCCGCTCCTCCACTGGCGACAACGGCAACAACAGCTACAACTGGAGCATCGCCTACGACCGCAAGGGCGAACTGCCCGGCGAGAAGATGGGCCTGGACCTGCGCGTCTCGGGTAACGACAACGAATCCGACACCGGTTACGCCAACCGCTACACGATCCGTCCCGCGAATGCGCGCGACGCCCTGTCGCGCCAGGAGAACGACATCGGCAACCGCATCGTGGACCTGTCCGGCGACTACGAGCGGCCGGTCGAGCGCGGCATCGTGAAAATGGGCTTCAAGGCGGCGCGCAGCACGAGCGACTTCGACCGGCTCTATCTCGATATCGACCCCGTGACCGGTGGCCAGGCTGTGAACGTCCTGCGTACCAACGACTTCTGGATGCGCGAGACCACGGGCGCGCTGTGGGGCTCGTACGAAGTGCGGCTGAACGAGCGCTGGGGCGTGCAGGGTGGCCTGCGCGCCGAGTACACGGACCTCGAACTGGACCAGCGCACGAGCGCGACGCGCGCCAGCAACGACTACCTGAACTACATTCCCAGCATGTTCGTACGCTACAAGGCGAGCGACGACGCGACCGTGCGCCTGAGTTACGCGCACCGCATCCGCCGCCCGAACGCCGGCGACCTCAACCCCTTCGTGGTGTATGTGGACGAGCAGAACCTATCGTCCGGCAACCCGCTGCTGCGTCCGACCGAGAGCGACTCGCTGGAACTCGGCCTGGAGACGCAGTTCGGCGCGGTCGAAGCCAACTTGCGCGCCTACGCGCGGCGCGAGACCGACCTGATTTCCGAACGCCGTTACTTCATCGGTGACAACGTCCTGCTGACCACCCGCGACAACGCCGGCAGCAACCGCTCCGGCGGCCTGGAGTTCACGCTCAGCGGCAAGGTCACGCCCAAGCTTTCGGTCAATGCCAGCGGCAACCTCGCCTACACCGAGCAGACCCGTCTGGACGCGGCTGCCGGCGCCGACGACACCCGCTCCGCCACCTCGCTCAGCGGCCGCGCGCGCATCAGCTACCAGCTCTCTCCCGCGGACCAGTTCCAGTTGATGGTCAACGCGCAGGGCAAGACCCTGTACGGGCAGGGCTACCGCGAACCGCTCGCCTTCGCGATGTTCAACTACCGCCGCACCCTGACCCCGGCGCTGAGCCTGGTGCTGAGCGTGCACGATGTGTTCAGCTCGAACAAGGTGGAGACCGTCACCGACACCGCCTTCCTGCGTGAGACGAGCGTGCGGCGCAACGGCGGCCGTGTCGTGTTCGTCGGCCTGTCCTACCGCATCGGCAGCACGCCTGGCGGGGACCGTCCGATGGGCGGCTTCCGGGGACCGATGGGCGGCCCACCCCCTCGCTGATGCGGGGGCGCGACCGAGACGAGGCTTTCGGAGCTCGTGTATGGGTTCCCGCGGGGCCGCCGGGGCTTTCGCGGGAACGACGTGGGAAATGCGCGCGGCCCGTCATGCTGCGGCGCGCAAGCGGCGGCCGCCGTGCCTCCTCGCCGCTCCCCTCCCCTTGTGACGGCTGCACTCCCTCCCCCTGCGGCCCGGTCTCCCGGCTCCGTATGCTGCATAGCAAAATGAAAATAGTTCGGTAAAGCAGCCGCGCGCACGCCTGCGCGCTTTATCATCTTTTTTGCTGCAAATCACCTTACAAAGGGGAAGCATATTATGAGTCAGAGTAAGCCTCTGTCCCTGCACGTCCCGGAGCCGACCGGCCGCCCGGGTTGCAAGACCGACTTTTCGTACCTTCATATCAGCGCGCCGGGCGCGGTCCGGCGTCCGCCGGTCGATGTCTCGCCGCTCGACACCAGCGACATCGCGATGGCACTGATCCGGGTCCTGGACCAGGACGGCAACGCCGTCGGCCCCTGGGCGCCTGAGATCGCTCCCGAGACCCTGCGTTTCGGGCTGCGCACGATGATGAAGACGCGCATCTTCGACGCGCGCATGGTCATCGGCCAGCGCCAGAAAAAGATGTCCTTCTACATGACCTCGCTGGGCGAGGAAGCCATCGGCACCGCGCACTCGCTCGCGCTCAAGGACGGCGACATGTGCTTCCCGACCTATCGCCAGCAAAGCCTGCTGATGGCCAAGCAGGTTCCGCTGGTGGACATGGTCTGCCAGCTACTGTCGAACGAGCGCGATCCGCTCAAGGGCCGGCAGCTGCCGGTGATGTACTCGATCAAGAGCGCGGGTTTCTTTTCGATCTCAGGGAACCTGGCGACCCAGTATCCCCAGGCGGTCGGCTGGGCCATGGCTTCGGCGATCAAGGGCGACACCAAGATCGCGTCCGGCTGGATCGGCGACGGCTCCACCGCCGAATCCGATTTCAGCACCGCCCTCACCTTCGCCCAGGTGTACCGCGCTCCCGTGATCCTGAACGTGGTCAACAACCAGTGGGCGATCTCGACCTTCCAGGCGATCGCCGGCGGCGAGGCGGTGACCTTCGCGCAGCGCGGCATCGGCAGCGGCATCGCCTCGCTCCGCGTGGATGGCAACGACTTCCTCGCCGTGTACGCCGCCTCCTGCTGGGCCGCCGAACGCGCGCGCGGCGGCATGGGTCCGACCCTGATCGAGTGGGTGACCTACCGCGCCGGCCCGCACTCGACCTCGGACGATCCCTCCCGGTACCGTCCGGCCGACGACTGGACCCACTTCCCGCTGGGCGACCCGATCGCCCGTCTGCGCCAGCACCTCACGCGCAACGGCTGGTGGTCCGACGCCGAGCACGAAGCCGTGCAGGCCGAACTGGAAGCCGAAGTGCTCGCCGCCCAGAAGGAGGCCGAGCAGTACGGCACCCTGATCGATGGCCGCGTGCCAAGCGCCGCCTCGATGTTCGAGGACGTCTACAAGGACATGCCGGAGCACCTGCGCCGGCAGCGTCAACAACTGGGAGTGTGACCGTGGCACGCGATGAACAAGATGTACAGACGGAAGCGGCCGTGGTGCCGATGACGATGATCCAGGCGCTGCGCTCGGCCATGGATGTCATGCTCGAGCGTGACAACAACGTGGTCGTGTACGGCCAGGACGTGGGCTATTTCGGCGGCGTGTTCCGCGTCACCGACGGCCTGCAGGCGAAGTACGGCAAGTCGCGCGTGTTCGACGCGCCGATCTCCGAAGGCGGCATCGTCGGCACCGCCGTCGGCATGGCCGCCTACGGCCTGCGCCCCGTGGTCGAGATCCAGTTCGCCGATTATTTCTATCCCGCGACCGACCAGATCGTGTCGGAGGCGGCGCGCCTGCGCTACCGCTCGGCTGGCGACTTCAGCGCGCCCCTGACGATCCGCATGCCATGCGGCGGCGGCATCTACGGCGGCCAGACGCACAGCCAGAGCCCGGAAGCCTTCTTCACCCACGTGTGCGGCCTGCGCACGGTGATGCCGTCCAACCCCTACGACGCCAAGGGCCTGCTGATCGCGGCGATCGAGAACGACGATCCGGTGATCTTCCTGGAACCGAAGCGCATCTACAACGGTCCCTTCGACGGCCACCACGACCGTCCGGTGGTGTCCTGGTCGGGACATCCGATGGGCAACGTGCCCAAGGGCTACTACAAGGTCCCGCTCGACTCGGCGGCCGTCTTCAGGCCCGGCAACGACGTGACCGTGCTCACCTACGGCACCATGGTGTGGGTGTCGGACGCCGCCGCGCGCGAGACCGGCATCGATGCCGAGATCATCGACCTGCGCAGCATCTGGCCGCTGGACCTCGACACCATCGTCGCTTCGGTCAAGAAGACCGGCCGCTGCGTGATCGTGCACGAGGCGACGCGCACCAGCGGCTTCGGCGCGGAACTGTCGGCCCTGGTGCAGGAGCACTGTTTCTACCAACTGGAGGCGCCGATCGAGCGCGTCGCCGGCTGGGACACGCCCTACCCCCATGCCCAGGAATGGGCCTATTTCCCCGGCCCGGACCGGGTCGGTGCGGCGCTCAAACGAACGATGGAGGCATGACATGGGCATTCACGTGATCAAGATGCCCGATCTGGGCGAAGGTATTGCGGAAGTGGAAGTGGTGGCCTGGCACGTGCAGCCGGGCGACGAGGTGAAGGAAGACCAGGTGCTGGCCGACGTGATGACCGACAAGGCGACGGTCGAGATTCCGTCCCCGGTCAAAGGCACGGTCCGCGCGCTGGGCGGCACGGTCGGCCAGTCGATGGCCGTCGGCGCCGAACTGATCCGGCTCGAGGTCGAAGGCGCGGGCAACGCGAAGGACGACCAGCCGGCGCAGGCAAGCGCAGCGGCCCCGGCCGCGCAGTCCACGGCTCAGTCCGTGACGCTCGCCGAACCGGCAACCGCCGCGGCCGCCGCATCCGGCGCCCAGGCACCGGCCGCCCC
>FWWL01001882.1_pt1 | contig 47037 bp, 50 predicted proteins | sample 2228331 | NCBI WGS metagenome assembly FWWL01 (sample SAMEA103939775, study PRJEB20133) | metagenome | reverse complement strand
AGTCAATATTTATTTTTGCATTTTTCTTTAATGGTTTAACGAACACTAATACAGTTATGAATTATATTTTCATTAATGATAATAAATTAAGAGTTTATCCCAAGGATGAATATATAAGCAACATAAATGGTATATCAAATATGATTTTCAATAGAGATTAAATTACCATTTCCCTATGATTGTAGTTTTGTCCATATCTTTTAATGCTTCTTTTAAGAGGGATAGGTAGGTATTACGGGGGATATTTTTTCCTCCCATAATGCTTATATGTTTTGTAAATATTTGTGAATCTATGAGTAAAAAATTCATTCTTTTTAATTTTTCCACTAAATATACTAGAGCTATTTTGCTTGCATTTGATTTTAAACTAAACATTGATTCTCCAAAAAAAATTCTTCCAAGAGAAACTCCGTATAACCCGCCTATCAAAAGATCGTTATTCCATACTTCTACTGAGTGAGCAAGTCCATGATTGTGTAAATTTATATAGGCTTCTTTCATTTCATGTGTTATCCATGTTTCATATTTTGTTGACATGTGATATTTTCTACAATGTGTGATTACAGAGCGAAAGTCTTTGTCAAAAGTAACCTCAAAATCTTTTTTATTTAAAACTCTTTTTAAACTTTTTGGAATTTTAAATTCATCTAGCATTATAATAAATCTTGGATCTGGAGACCACCACATTATTGGGTCTCTATCTGAATACCATGGGAATATTCCCTTTGTATATGCTAAAATAAGTCTTTCTAAAGAAAGATCTCCCCCTATGGCAAGTAATCCATTTTCTTCAGCAAGTTCTACGGGGGGAAAAACAAGTTGATTATTCAGTCTAAAGACGGGCATTAAAAAATCTCCTCATTAAAAGTTAACAAAAATTCTATTTTATTATATAATTTTTAGTAGAAAAATTTCAAGTAAGGTGTATGTAATGGAAAAGATTTTTTCAGATATTATTAACTGGTATATGGGACATATTAACTATGGTTCTATTACATTTCTTATGGCTATAGAAAGTTCGTTTATTCCTTTCCCTTCTGAAGTGGTTGTTCCACCAGCTGCATGGAAAGCTGCAAACGGTGAATTAAATATTTTTCTTGTGGTTTTATTTTCTACATTGGGAGCAATGATAGGAGCTATTTTTAACTATTATCTTGCTTTTTTTCTTGGAAGACCTATAATTTACAAACTTGCTGATACGAAAATTGCTCATCTTCTCTTAATCGATAGAAATGGAATTGAAAAAGCGGAAAATTATTTTTTAAAATATGGAAAAAGTTCAACTTTTATTGGTAGATTAATTCCAGCTATAAGGCAACTTATTTCTATACCTGCCGGACTTTCAAAAATGAGCATTAAAGATTTTTTATTTTTTACTTTTATTGGGTCTGGAATCTGGAATATTATTCTTGTGTTACTTGGATATTTCTTTTATACTCAAAAGGAAGTACTGGAAAAATATTATAAAGAAATTAGTTATGTTTTGTTGGCATTGGGTTTTATTTTCTTTGGTTATCTTTTAGTTAAGTTTTTATTAAGCGAGAGAAAAAAAGAAGCAAAATAAACCAGGAGAGTTTTATGTTAAGAATTGGAGTTGTTGGAACAGGTCATATGGGTACATATCATATTAATACACTTTCTACCATTCCGGGTATTTCTTTTGATGCGATATGCGATGTAAATGAGACAAAGTTAAAAGAGCTATCAGATAAATATAAGGTTAATTTCTATACTGATTATAAAAAGTTTTTATCCAAAGTTGATGCTGTTGTGATAGCAGTTCCAACATATCTTCATTATAAGTTTGCTTCACAGGCACTTGAGGCTGGTAAGCATGTTTTACTTGAAAAACCAATGACGAAAACTGTATATTTTGCTGAAAAACTTTTTGAGATGGCTTTGAAGAAAAATTTGATTTTACAGGTAGGGCATGTTGAAAGATTTAATGGTGCAGTTCAGGAGGTTAAGAAAATAGCAAACAATCCTTTTTTGATTCAAGCTCAAAGAATGTCTCCTCCCGGGAGGATTAAAGATGTTGGAGTTGTGCTAGATCTGATGATTCATGATATAGATATTGTTTTGTTACTTGCAAATTCTAAAGTAGTTGACATTTCTGCAAATGGTAGTAAGGTTTTTTCTGATTTCGAAGATGTAGCTTCAGCTTTGATATATTTTGAAAATGGTAGTATTGCAAGTATTACAGCAAGTAGAGTAACTGAAAATAAAATAAGGAATTTAGCAATTTCTCAAAAAGGTTCTTATGTTTTTCTAAATTATGATACGCAGGAAATTACAATAACAAGGCAACCTTCTTCGGATTATACTGTTCTTAAAGAAGAAATAAAGTATAAACAGGAATTTCTTGTTGAGAAGGTTTATGTTCACAAGGAGAATGCATTAAGACTGGAACAAATACATTTTATAGATTGTATCTGTAATAGAAAACTTCCAGAGTTTTCGCCAGAAGATGATTTACTTGCTCATAGAGTTGCTAAAACGATTACTGAAAAAATTTATAAAAGCTGGAAGAGATAAATTATGAAAGAGAGAAAAACTGTTATATTACTTTTAAGCTGTCCTGATCAGAAAGGAATAGTTGCTGAAATTTCAAATTTCATATATAGAAACAATGGAAATATTGTTCAGTCTGATCAACATACTGATTTTGAATCAAACACTTATTTTATGCGTATTGAGTGGGAGCTTGAAGGTTTTAAAATTTCTAAGGAATCAATTTTAAAAGAGTTTGAACCAATATCTAAAAAATTTAATATGGAAGTAAAACTTCATTTTTCAGATGAAGTTAAAAGAATGGCAATAATGGTCTCAAAACTTGACCATTGTCTTTATGAAATATTGTTAAGGAAGACTTCTGGAGATCTAAATGTGGAAATTCCATTGATAATAAGTAACCATCTTGATTTGAAGCCAGTTGCTGATTATTTTGGCATAGATTTTTACCATTTTGAGGTTACACCTGAAAACAAAACTGAAGTTGAGAAGAAAGAAATAGAACTCTTAAAGAAATATAATATAGATTTTATTGTTCTTGCAAGGTATATGCAGGTGTTATCTCCTCTTTTTGTAAATGAATATAGAAATAAGATAATAAACATACACCATTCTTTTTTACCAGCATTTGTTGGTGCAAAACCTTATCACCAGGCATACAAGAGAGGGGTTAAACTTATAGGTGCAACAAGTCATTATGTTACCGAAGAGCTTGATAATGGACCGATAATAAGTCAGGATGTTATAAGAATAACACATAGAGATTCACTTAACGATCTTATAAGAAAAGGTAAAGAGCTTGAAAAGATAGTTTTAGCACGAGCAGTAAAATATCATATTGAAAACAAAATATTGGTGTTTGAGAATAGAACTGTTATATTTGAATAATTAACCTATAACTGTATAGTAGGACTTATATTTTTTCTCAAGATTTTCAATATCCATTCTTTTTAATTTTTTTCTGAAATTTGTTGAGTTATCTTTTAGAATTTCCTGTATATATGAGATATTTCTTTCGATTGAAATCATATACAGATTGTATGGTATATTATATCTCTGTTTAAAATGCTCAGTGGCATAATCATAAACTTTTGTGAATGTTGTATCAAGTCTTTCTCTTGTGATTTTATAAAAATCTATTGTTTTTTTAAGAATATCAAATTCTGTTTCATATCCAGGTATTCCTGCTTCTTTAAATTCGTAATAAAGGAAAAGTAGTTTCTCCAGGTATTTTCTATCTGCCATTTGTCCTAAGAGATCAGCTGTACCAAGGATTGATCCAGTGAGCTTTTCTTCATTGTTTCTGAATGGTATTTTTTCCCATTGAACATTTAGACCCGTAGATGAAATATAATTTTTTATTTCTTCTGCTTCTTCTTCTAAAATGGAAAAGAAATCCCTATTCTTAAATAAAAATTCAATGCTTCTATCAACATGATTTTTTGTAAACTTTGCACCTGTTCCCTGATTATCATCCTTCTCCTGTATGTATCCAGTATCATGAAGAAGACATGCTATTAGTAAATTCCTTGCTGATTTTACATCTATTATTTTTACCCTGTAGTTATATCCATCCATAATTCTTGTAGCTGCCACAAGGGCATCAATTGTATGGTTAAAATCATGATATTCTGTATTGCATTCTTTATACCCCGGAAACTTCCCGGTAAAGAGAAGATAGGTTAGTTGAAATGCCTTTCTTATTTTCTCAAAATATTTTTTTTCGTACCAGCTACAAAAGATGTTTTCAATTTCTTGCATTACCTTCACATATTTTGTGTTATCAAGGATGATAGAAAGTTGTAGATTTTTATTCATTCTGTCCCCCTTCTTAAGTATTTACTTTTCATTTTTATTAGTTGCGAAATTTTATATTAAAATTTCATAAATTTCTATATTATGATCCATATAATTTGATGTTACTAAAAATCTTCCATCTGGTGAAATAGCAATACCAATTGGTTGATTTCCTACTTTTATATTTTCAATTAGTTTATAATCATTTTTTATATCAAAAACCTGTATTTGTCCATCTTCGGGGCTTCTATATATATAACCTTTAGGATTATTTGGCCCTCTATTTGAAACATATATATAGTTGCCATCTGGTGAGATTTTAATATTATTTGGATTAATACCAGTTTTTACCGTTTTGATTATTTCATCTTTTGTCAAATCATACACAAAGAAACAGTTAAGCTTCATATTGTTTATATAAGCAAGTTTTCGTTTATAATCTATTCTAAAACGTCCATTTGTTCCACCTGTTTTAATTCTTTTTACAATTTTGTAATCATTTTCAATATCGTATTTTATTATTTCTCCGCCTTTGTATGTAACTACATAAACATATTTTCCGTCAAGTGAAAAATTTACTCCTCTTGGCTCGGGGGATTGTGTTTTAAATTTTTTTATGAAAGTATGATTTTGAGTATCAATTACACTAACTTCATCTGATAACCAGCTTGTAACATAATAATATTTATAATCCGGAGTAAATTCTCCTACTTTACTCCAGTTACCTTGAGTAGGAATAATATGAGTTATTTCAAAATTAGACATATTTAGTACAAAGATTCGTCCTTCTTTATCCATCTGGTTAAACCAGAATTCACTACCATCTTTGTTAAATACACCTTCGACAAAACCTTTAAATTTTCCGTATTCTGGAATATTTATTTTTATCATTTTGTTTTCTTTTAGATTATATATGTTTATTCCGTTATCGTCTAAAAGTGTGATCATTACGTATCTTCCATCAGGAGAAAATGTTGTATCTTTTGGACTATAACCAGTTTTTATTTGTTTTATAAATCTAAAATGTGAATTTAAAGACATCATTCTGATAAATACTTTTTCAGTGTCTGGAGTTAAAAGTTGAATATGGGGTTTATAACCATTTTTTTCAAGTTCTAATTCTATTGAAGAATCTATTTTGATACTTAGAGGAGTTTTTCCAAGTTTTACATTGTTAGTATATACGTTAACCTCTGGAGTTGAGGTTCTTATTTTAACTTCAAAAGCAAGACAAACATTGCTTATTAAGGTGATTAAAAGAATTACTTTCATTTTCATAAATGTATTTTTTTAATTTTATAGTTATATTCTAACATAATTTTCAAAAATGTAAAGTTTTTATTCTTTTTTTAGTTTTTAATTTTTCCATTAACATTTTGCACAACTGATGTGCAAAATTGTGCAGTTCTAAATAATATTTGTTTTCTATTTTATTTTCAGAAAAGAAATAATAAAAAATATGTTTTCTCTGGCATAAAATTTGCAAAGCTATATAGCAAGGAGGTGTATTATGAAAAGTTTTAAAAAAGTGTTTGGAAGTTTGATGTTTATACTTTTATTCTCCTGTAGTATTAATCCAGATACAGGAGAGAAAGAAGCTGAAGGAAGTATTGAAACTAAAGCACCAATAAGTGGAGTTATTTTTTATCAGGATGTTAATTATTCTGGTCCTGGTTCACAGATACTTGCTCCAGGTGAATACACTCTTTCTCAGCTTATTTCGAAAAGTTGTCCAAATGATTGGGCATCTTCGGTGCTTATTCCAGATGGGTGGACAGTAGAGATTTACGAACATGATAATTTTGGAGGTAGAAAGTGGACTTTGACAGCTGATACACCTAATTTTGTGGCTATAGGTGCTAATGATGTAATGTCCTCCTGTAAAATTTATTCTGGTAGTGCTAACGGGACAAGCTGGACAGTTGAGGCAGAGAATTATACTTACATGAGTGGCGTTCAGACAGAAGCTTGTTCGGAAGGTGGACTTAATGTTGGGTGGATTGATGCTGGTGATTGGATGGCATATGAAGCAAAGACGTATCAAGCAGGTAATTATAAGATTGAGTACAGAGTGGCAAGTATATATTCTACTGGTGTATTAAGAGCGGAGCTTAACGGAGGAACAACAGTTCTTGGAACTGTAAATATTCCAAACACTGGAGGATGGCAAAACTGGACCACAGTTTCTCAAACTGTTTACATTCCAGCTGGCACTCATACTTTTGGGATAAATGCACAAAGTGGTGGATGGAATATTAATTGGATTAGGTTTACATATTTAGGCAGTTCTTCATCAAGTTCAAGTAGTTCATCATCATCTTCTTCATCTGGAAATGTAAGTCTAATACCTTTAAATAGTGGAATGAGTATGACAATACAATTTCAGAATAACAGTGGGGGAAGAGTTGCAAATTCTCAAATTTATGTAACAGTTTTAGGAAGAAATTCAAGTGGACAGTGGTGTTATTTACAACCAAATGGCACTCCTGTTGTTATTCCAGCGAATCAGACTTCTGATAGCTGGTTTTATAGACTGAGTGATATAACTGGTTTCCAGGTTCCAGCGAATTTTACTTCTGTTAGAGTTTATATGTCTAAGGATCAGAAGCTTTCAATGAGAAGTGTGGTAGATGGAGCAGGATATGTCGGTATTGTTCAACCAGATTTGAATAATCCATCTGATCCTAATCAAAATATTATTTTTGATTGGTGGGAATTTACTGTTAGTGGTACTTCTTTCTGGGGTAATACAACTCAGGTAGATCAGTATGGGTTCTCATATACTCTGGCGGTTTATGATAGAAATCTTGCATTGGTAAATGAAGTTGGTATAACTACTCCAAGAGATCAAGTATTTACTCAATATCAGAATAGTGTTCCAAATGAATTTAAGACACTTTCAAAATCACCATATAGGATTCTTGCACCTTGTAAAGGAGATTTTAGAGTTGGCAGAACATATGGGACTTATTTTGCAAGTTATGTTGATCAGGTATGGAATCAATATAAAACTCAGACACTTGTTGTAAATCATCCTCTTGGAACATTTAATGGAAGGGTGCTTGCTGATGACAGATTTGAATTTACGAGGACAAGTGATGGAGCAAAATTCTATATTGCCAGAAAACCAAATAATGATGAAATTTTTGAAGGTTCTGGGGTACTGGCAAGTGGTAATACTGTTGAGCTTGCATTACAAGCATGGGTATGCGCAGCATTGAATAGACATGTAATGCATTATGCGAATACAAGCTACTGGAATAATGCAAGCTATTATTATCAAGCTGCACCAGCAAATTATTATTCTAAATTTTTCCATGATATAAGTCTTGGAAAGCTTGCGTATGGCTTTTGTTATGATGATGTAAACGATCAAAGCACCCTTGTTTATACTCCAAATGTAAGAGGTATTGTTGTAAAAATTTACTGGTAAATAATTAAGTAATATGTTTAGTTATGAGGTTACTTTGTGTTTTTAGTAATACAGAGTAACCTCATTTTTTATGCAACTAAATAAAATTTACTTTATCAATCAAAATTTGACATCTTATTATTTTTGTTTTATAATTAAAAATGGTATGCAATAGGAGGGCAAATATTATGGATAGTTTCATAGAAAAGATACTTTCTTTTAATGGTAATAAATATGAGGTGACTGTTGCAATGAGTAAATATGCAAGGATTCTCTCTCAGAAGAATGATGATATGCTTGAAATACCTCTTTCTAATAATACTAAAGAAAAAGTTACACTTATTGCGATGAGAGATATATTGGGTGGCAAAGTTTCATATCATGTTGAAAAGGAAAATTCAAAGTAATGAAGGTAGTAGCAATAGTTGGGCCAACAGCATCTGGTAAAAGTGCGTTGGCTTTTTTTTTGCAAAAAAATTTAATGGTGAAATAGTTTCTTGTGATTCTGTTCAAGTTTTTAAACATCTCAATATAGGTTCTGCAAAGCCTACCATTGAAGAAAGGCAAGAGATTCCACATCATCTCATAGATGTTTTTGATCCGGATTTTCAGATAGATGTAAAAAATTATAAAAATTTGGCTGAAGAAGCCATTACTGATATATGGAGTAGGGGTAAAATTCCGTTTGTGGTTGGTGGAACCGGAATGTATTTTAATTCTCTTTACTATGGTCTTTCTGATGCACCCGGAAGAAATGAACTAATTAGAAGCGAACTTGAAAAGAAGGTTGAGGAATTCGGGCTTAATTTTCTTTACGAAGAGCTTAAAAAGGTTGATATTGAAACAGCAAAAAAGGTTTCTCCTAATGATAAAAGAAGGATTTTAAGAGCACTTGAAGTATATTTAATTTCAGGTAAGCCTCTTTCAGAAATAAACAAAGAAAATAATAAACTTGAAGCAGAGTGGCTTATTATTTCATTATTTCCTGATAGGGAAAAACTTTATGAAAAAATTAATAATCGTGTTGAAAAAATGATAGAAATTGGACTTATTGATGAGGTAAGAGAACTAATTGAACGATATGGTGAAGATGCTTATGCTTTGTATAGTATTGGATATAAAGAGGTTCGAGATTATTTAAAAGGGAAGCTTTCTTTTGATGAGATGAAAGAATTAATTAAAAAGAATACAAGAAATTATGCAAAGAGGCAATATACATGGTTTAAAAAAGTTGATGGGGCTAAGGTTTTTAAAGCAGAAGATACAGATCTTATTGAAAAGGAAATAATTAAATTTTTAGGGTTAAACAAATGACATTTGTTATTAATCTTTCAAAACCTTTTAATTTTTTCCCTTTTTATGACAATATTCCTCTTGAATTGCTTACAATAGATGAAAATTCTATACTAAAACATAACATTTCTATTTTAAGTAAAAAGCTGGATGGGGAATTTATTTTATTACAAAATGAGACAAAATTCCCAGTTGATATTATCAACAATGTTGTATTTTTCCCAAAAATGTCTTTTTTTAATAAATTATTTTTATTAACATCTTTTATAAATGCAAATTTTTTTAATCCAAAAGTTTTTGTAATGAGTGGAAATGTTATTTTTGACAATGTTGAATCAATGATTAAAATGATGAACAAAATTATAAAGGATGAGTTTTTTTCTCATCATCCATTTTTATTTTTTGGAAATAATGAAGTTAATTGTAATTCATTTATTGAAAAAGATGATTTTAAAGAAAGTATAAACGGATTAGAACTTTTTTCATTTAAAAGATTTCTAAATAGAAGAGAATATGAAATTTTACAAAAGAAGGATAATCTTATAGGTTTTTTAGAATTTTTTTATTTTCATTCTCTTAGACTTAAGGAAGTTTTTTGTAGTAATGAAGAGTCAGCAGATTTATATTTTCTATGTGAGGGTGCATGGCAGCATGAAGAAAATTGGCAAGATATTGTTGAAAAGCTAGCTAACTTGAATATAGAAGAAATAATTATAAAAGAAAAACCTCTTATTTTACCATTGAGTGTAAAAGCAAAATTTTATAATAAAATAGTAGATTTATTAGATTTTTTCAAAACAGATGAGCATAAGAATATAATCAGGGGAAATGTAAATATTGAAAATGTATATGGTTCAATTATTATAAACACAGGGGAAAATGAAATAATTGTAAGGAATGAGTCAGGTCTTCTTATTCTTTCAGATGGCTATGTTCAAAGAATAGAATCACTTTAATTTTAGTAATGCCAGCATTTCTACATGGTGAGTTTGTGGAAACATATCAACAAGATATATTTGGTCGATTTTATATAAATCTGAAAGTAAGGATATATCCCTTGCCATGGTTGCTGGTTTACATGAGGAGTAGATTATTTTCTTGGGCAACAATTCTCTTAATGCAATAATACAATCATTATCCATACCTTTTCTGGGTGGGTCAATGATAAATATATCAGCTTTTTCAAGTTCTTTTAGTTTTTCTTCGACAGGAGCGTTAATAAAACTTATGTTAGAATTTATATTGTTTAACTCAACGTTGTGGAGGGCATCTTTTACAGAACTTTTTGCTATTTCTATTCCAATAGTTTTCTTTGCAAAAAAGCTTACAAAAAGTGTAATAAGTCCAATGCCACTATAGAGGTCGTAAATGAGTTCGTGACCGTCCGGGTCTATAAAACTGACTATCTTTTCAAGCCATAACGGAATAACAGAGTTATTGACCTGAAAGAAGCTATCTTTAGAGATCTTAAACTTTATTTCTTTTCCACAGGCATTTATTCTTTCATAGACTGGTCTATCTTCATATTTTTCTGTTTTTATAAAATTAACGACGGTGTCACCGTCATTTGTAGTTCTTACTTTAAAGTTATGTGGGGGAAAATCTTTTTGTTTTTTTACATTTTTTAATGCTATGTTTATATTTTCCATGGCAAGTAAACATTGAGGAACATCAACAACAAATTTTGTATCTTTTCTGAAAAAACCTATTTTTTTATTTTTAGGGTCAACTTTGAAAGTTTCTGTATTTCTATAATTAAATGGGGTAGGGCTTTCAATTATTCCACTAAGTTCTTTTAATTCTATTTTTCCTATTTTGTTAAATGTTTCTATTACAAGTTTTGATTTTATTTCAAGTTGTTTTTTATATTCGATCATTTGATAATCACATCCTCCACAGATTCCAAAAAGCGGACATTTTGGTTTAATTCTTTCTTCTGAAGGTTCGAGTATTTCTATTGGTTCTGCTACGGAATATGAGCTTGTTTCTCTATAGATATTTGCTCTAATTTTTTCTTTTGGTAAAGCATATCTTACAAAGATTACCTTGTTATCATCATAAGCTATTGAACAACCCTCATTAGCGATTTTTTCGATTGTGAGTATCTTTTCTATTTTAACTGATTTTATCTTTCTTGGGTTAAAATTTATTTCTTCCATTTTGGGAAACTCCATCTCTTTTTATATATTTTTACTTGCTTTATTCTCTTATTTGATACTGATAAAACTTCAAGGATATAGTTTTTTATTTCTATTTTGTCATTTGGCTCTGGAAGTTTTTTTAGATGATATAGAATAAGCCCGCCAAGTGTTTCAAATTCTAAATGTTCTATGTTTGTATCGAGTTCTTCATTTAATTCATCAATACTCAGCATACCATTTGCCAGCCAATAATCTTTTTCTTTATGGATTAACTGTTCTTTTGTTTTTGTATAATCTGAGATAAGTTCTTTTATTATTTCCTGATTTGTTATTATACCAGATATTCCACCATACTCATCAACAACAAAAGCCATATGGGAATTTGATTTTTTCATCTGAATGATTATATCATAAAAGGGGGTGAATTCTGTTACATATACACCCTTTCTAACATATTTTGAGATAGGAGCATTTTGTTTGGCATTTATAAGGTCTTTGATTTCGATATATCCAGTCATATTGTCAACTCTTATTTTAAATACTGGTAGTCTATTTAAACCAGTGGCTCCCATAAGTGCAATAGCAACTTTTATAGGTTCATCTTCTTCAACACATGACATTCTAACGAGTGGCACCATTATTTCTTTAGCTTTTATGGTTTTTATGGTCATTATTTTTTCGATTAATTCTTTTTCACTTTCTTTTAATATATTACTTGAATATGATTTAAGAATATTATTAAAATCATCTTTGTTGAAAATTGTTTTTTTATTGATTTTCATTACTTTCATTAATAGTTTGCTTATATTTGTAAAAATTAATTGAAAAGGATATAGAATAATATATATTAGTAAGTATAAATATGCAAGGTTGTATGAAATTTCATTTGCATATTCTCTAAAAATAATTTTAGGGATTAGAGTGCTAATGAATAACATTACTGGAACAAGAACTATCAGATTTATTAATCCTTTATATTCTTGTAGAAATAAAAAATTATCCAGAAATTTCAGAAATGTTATTATAGTTGCAACATCAGCCATATTTGTACCAACAAGGAATGCTCCAAGAGTGTTGTCTGAGTTTTTTAGTAAAAAGTTAAGTATTTTTGCTCTTTTCTTATTTTCTTCCAGTTTTGATTGCAACCAGATTCTATTCAGGCAAACAAAAGCAGTTTCAAATCCACTGAATAAAGCTGAAATACATATGAATAAAATTGTTAATATTAATAGGTTCATTTTATTAAATTTTCTCCACTATGAATTCTTCTATATGAGTATGGTTTTTTTTCTTTACAATTATTTTTAATTCATTTAATTTAATAGAAAAACCTTCTTCTGGAATATCTCCAGCTTTTTGAATTACAAAACCAGCAAGGGTTTCAAAGTCCCCACTTTCTGTTTCTATTTCAAAAAAGTCAACAAAATCTTTAAAACTTATATCACCATGTACCAAAAATTTTTCATCCGAAATTTTTATTATTTTATTTTCTATCTTGAAACTTTCGTCTATAATTTCACCTAAAATTTCTCCCAGCACATCTGATATTGTTACTATACCGAGGGCACTACCATATTCATCTATTACGGTTGCAATTTTTAATCCTTTTTTTTCAAAGTCATTTAACATATCTGAAAGTTTTTTAGTTTCAGGTACAAAATACATAGGTTTTATGATATTTTCAAGTTTAAAGTTATCTTTCTGATTTAAACGAGCTATTAAAAAATCCTTTACGTCTATATATCCTATTATGTTATCATTTGTGCCTTTGTATACTGGGATTTTAGAAAATTTTAGCATCTTTTCTAAATTTTCTATCTTATCATCTATATCAAATGAAACCACTTTGTTTCTTGGTGTCATTATGTTCCAGACTTCTTTTCTTGCGAATGATAAAACATTTTCTATTAAGTCTTTTTCTTCTTCTTCAAAAATTTCTTCTCTTGAAACGATACTTTCAAGAACAAAAATTATATCTCTATTGTTATCTTCCTCTTTATTTTTTCTTTTTATTAATTTAATTAGTTTTAAAATTATTTTATCTATAATTTTTAATAAAGGATTTAATATTTTTATAAAATAGTATAATGGATATGCAAATATTGTTGATATTTTATCTGATAAAATTATTGCAAGTGTTTTTGGCAATGATTCACCAAAAAGTAATATAATACAAGTAATTACTATGATTGTTAGAATTTCATTTTTAAAGGGCAATATAGCTTCAAGACTTGAAGAAATTATAATATTTACAATTGTATTGCCTAATAGAATTGCAATTAGCATTAATGTTGATTGTTTTAATAGGTTGTTAATGATTTTTTTTACTTTTTTATTCTTTATTCTTTTAATTTTTATTTCATCAAGGGAGTAAAAAGCAGTTTCAGATGAAGAAAAAAAAGCACTTAGAAATATGAAAAAAATCACAAAAGGCATTGAGATATAAGAATTAAACATCTTCTCCTCTCTTATAATTTTAAGTTATTAAATTTATTTGAAATAAAATTTTTTATTTTTTCAAGTGTTTCAATGGGATTTTCTACGAGAACTTTAGAGCCACCTATTAAATCTATAATTCCAAGTTCATTTTTATAACGTGGAATTATGTGCATATGAATATGAGATATTGATGCTCCTGAATACTCTCCAAGATTATATCCAATATTGTATCCGCTTGGTTCATAAAGTTCTTCAAGAATCGTGATATAAAATTTTTCTAGTTTAGCAAGTTCAATATCTTCTTCTTCTGTTAGTTCTCTTATATCTGTAATATGCCTTAAAGGAAATATAATAGCATGTCCATTGTTATATGGATAGAGATTTAAACTTATTATAAACTTTTCAGTTCTTAAAACCTCAAGTGACGGAACTATGCCATCTTTTTTTACAATAGAACATAGAATGCATTCTGTTTCTGGTCTTTTTCCCCTGATATATTCCTTCTTTGAAAAAGGAAATACATACGAATCAAATTTCATATTATACCTTAATAAAATTAAGTTTTAGTCTCAAGAAATTAGCTAACCTTAGCACCAGAAGGCACATCTCGTTCTACTGTAAGAATGGATAATATAGATTTATCTTCATTTGAAGCGGCAAGAAGCATCCCTTCTGATGTCTCTCCCATTAGCTTTGCTGGCTCAAGATTGTTGAGTATTATAATTTTTTTGCCAACAAGCTCTTCTGGTTTATAAAATTGTTTTATTCCAGCTACAATCTGTTTTTCTATCTCTCCTACTTTGATCTTGAGTTTAAGTAGCTTATTTGATTTTTCAATAGGGACGACTTCAATAACCTCTGCTACTCTAATATCTATTTGTTTAAATTGTTCAAACGTTATGTGGTCCATCTTTTCCTCTTTTTTTGTTTTTGATTTATTATACAATTTTTCTATCTGTCTTTCAATAATATTATCCTCATATTTTGTGAATAAAATTTCTGTTTTGCCAAGTTTTTGTCCTGGTTTTATTCTTTTTTGAGCAAGAGAATCCCATCTTTCATTTAATATATCTGTATTTTCACCCAGCATTTTCCATAATTTTAACGAAGTTTCGGGTATTATTGGATAAGATGCGACTGAAAGAATTCTCAGTAAATTCAAACAAGTGTTCATAATTGTTTTGAGCCTTAATTCATTTTCTACTTTCCATGGTTTAGTTTCATCGAAATATTTATTTCCAATTCTTGCAATATCCATCATTAGTTTTGATGCCTCTCTGACAGAAAAATTTTGGTAGGCATTTTTTAGTTCTTTTATTTTTTTGTCAATTTCATCAAATAAATTTAATTCTGTTTCTTCATATTTCCCTTCTGGAACTAAACCATTGAATTTTTTATTTACAAAAGTAAAAACTCTATTAGCGAAATTTCCATAAATATTTGCTAACTCTTCGTTGTTTTTTACTTGAAATGCTTTCCACGAAAAGTCAGCGTCCTTTGTTTCCGGAGCGTTAGAAGCAAGAAAATATCTAAGTGGATCTGGGGGAAATTCCTCCAGATATTCATCAACCCATAAAGCCCAGTTCTGTGAAGTCGAGAATTTTTCACCTTCTAAGGTTAGATATTCATTAGCCGGTATATCATATGGTAAAACATAAGTTTCACTCTGTCCCATTAACATTGCTGGCCATATAACTGCGTGGAATGGAATGTTATCTTTACCAATGAAGTGTATTAGCTTTGTATTCTTGTCAAACCAGTATTCTTTCCATTTATCTGGATTACCTATTTTTTTGCTCCATTCTATGGTAGAAGATATATAGCCTATAGGAGCATCAAACCATACGTATAAGACTTTTCCTTTTGCTTCTTCAAGTGGGACAGGTACACCCCAGTCAATATCTCTTGTGATAGCTCTTTCTTTTAGTCCTTCTTTTTTTATCCAGCCAAGAACAAAGTTTCTAACATTTTCTTTCCAATGAGAGTTTGAAGTAATCCAGTTTACTATTCTTTCTTCAAAATCTTGCAGTTTTAAGTACCAGTGAACAGTTTCTTTAATGACTGGTTTTTCTCCTGTTATAACACTTCTTGGTTCAATTAACTCAAGTGGATTAAGTAGTTTTCCACATTTATCACACTGATCACCTCTTGCTTTTTCATATCCACAATATGGACATTTTCCTTCTATATATCTATCTGGCAAAAATCTATTAGCTTTTTCGTCAAAGTATTGTTTTTCTGTTTTCTTTGAAATATAGTTGCCTTTGTATAATTCAAGAAAAAATTTTTGTGAAAGTTCATAATGATGTGGTCTTGCAGTTCCAGAAAAGTTATCAAATTCTATATGCATTTTCTTAAAACTATTATACATTATATTGTGATACTTTTCTACAATTGCTTTTGGTGAAACTCCTTCCTGTTCGGCTCTTAAGGTTATAGGCACACCATGTTCATCGCTACCGCATATATATACAACTTCATCACCATTTAACTTAAGAAACCTAACAAAGATGTCTGCAGGTAAATAAGCTCCCGCTAAATGCCCTAAATGTATTGGACCATTTGCATAGGGTAAAGCAGAGGTAACCAGATACTTTGCCATAAAAAATCCTTAAACTAATTTTTCCTTTACAAAAGTAGCAATGTCTGTAATACTAATCCTACCAACAAGTTTATCTTCATAGTCTAAAACAGGTAATGCCTGAATACCTTTGTCTATCATAAGGTTTAAAGCATCTCTTAATGTCACTTCAGTATAGACAAAAACCAGTTTTTGTCCTTCAAGTAATTTTGAAACAGGTATTTCTTTTGCACTACTATTTAAAAACATTACTTTGAGCACATCCCAGCTTGAAACGATTCCTAAGGGTTTACCATTTTTGTCAATTGCTACTAGACTATGCACTTTTTCTCTTAACATTTTTTCTGCTGCCATAGCAACGGGTACTTCAATATTAATAGTTGGAGGTACTCCATCAATAATTGCTCCAACCTTTACATCATCAAGTTCATTTGGCATATATAACCTCCTAAAATTTTAATGTGTTATTTTTGAAACTAACCATATGAAGAAAAAAGCTCCTACGAAGCATGCTACAAAGTTTACAGTAAACATATTGTTTACCATAAAATCAATTACTTTATTAAGGAAGAAACCACCAAGTACACTTCCAATGACTCCAACAACAATTGCTCCCCACATTCCACCAAAGACTGGTTTTTTTATTATTTTTATAAAGTAGAAAGCTGATACTAATCCTACAATAATCTGAATGGATATAGAAATAAGTTTTGACATATTCCACCTCTATATTTTTTTAGTAAATAATGGCTTTTTTGTAAAATAATTTATAATGTCAAGTAAAACTTGAGACCCAAGGGCAATATATAAAGCAACGAATAAAAAGTTTTGTATAAAAAATACTTCCTGAAAGAATATTGTTCTCACATCAAGTTCAAAGTTTATGAATAATACTAATGCAAGATTGAGAAATGCCATTGCGAGAAGACTAAAGAATAACCATAATTTGTCTTTAAAATAAAGATATATCATTCCAATAATTCCTAATATTATCTGAGTTACGTGATATTGTTCATAATAGTATTTTAGCACTACCATAAATTGCCCGAGCTTATTAATAAGCTCTTTTCCTCCACCCACTCCATATTGTTTTCTTAACATATGATTAAATAGTATATCGAGCCTTTGAGTATCACCCCATGATAAAGGTTTTGGATCTTCAAGTGGAGCTAAAGCCTTACCTCTAACAAGTAGATATAAATAAATGCTTACAGCAAAAATGAATAACCATGCTCCATATGTAAGTATTTCAAAGAATTTATCTACCCAATTTTTACTTAATTTCATTAATTTAATCGTAATAGTATATGTTGTTAAAAATGATGGAACAAGAAAGATAGCAGTTAAAACTTTCCATGTATCTTTTGGTAAGATCATTCTCATCTTAAATCCAAAATCCCAGAAAAGCATAATGGTTATTAAAGATAATATTAAAAATATTATAAATACCCACAATCTTTCTTCCAATTGGACCTCAAAATCTTTTCCTTTATCAAATACAACCATTATTACCACAATTGGTAGAAAAACTACTCCAAAAGCTACAATATACCAGAAAGGGAGTTGGTGGTTTGTTATAGATAGACCCATTACAAAAAATAGTAGGAGAGTTTTTCTATCTGCAAAGTGGACTTCCTTTTGAGTTCTGAAATATATCATTTCTTCCACCCATAGGTACATTACAAAAAGCATCAAGGATACTAAAAATACGTTCATTGGATAGACTTCGCCACCTACAGATTGTCCCCAATGAGAAAAAGAAAAACCAAAAGAAAAAGAAGCAACAAGAGCAGGAAAGTGTATAAAGAGGGATAACTTGCCGTTGTCTCTATTTAATCCTAATATTTTTAAAATGAAAAGAAACAAAAAGAAAGTAGTTAAAGCACCAAAGAAAGCCACAAAAAGGTTTACTCTATAAGCAATATCTCCAAAAGGTAGGAAAGTAAACAACTTTCCCACAATTCCATAAAGTGGATAGCCTGGTGGATGTCCTGCTCCCATATTGTACAATGTGGTTGTCAATTCTCCATTATCACCTGCACCTACAGAAGGGGTAAGAGTCATAATGTAGCCTATAAAAACTACTATGAATGTTCCAAGTGCAAGTAGAATATCGTAAAACTTAAATTTATATGGTGTATATCCTTTTGGATAAAACCATCCAAAGAAGTTATTTTCAACTAAAGTATCTTTTTTATTTACATTTTTTTCTATTTCCATATAAACTCCTTGATTTTTAATCAAAATCAGCAACTTCTATCTTTTCTATTTCCCATTCCTTAGATTCTCCACCTATCTCAATTTTTACTTTATCGCCTACCTTTTTGTCAAGGAAAGCCTTTCCTAATGGTGAATGATAGGAGATAATTTTTTTATCTATGTTTACATCCCATTGCCCAAGTATCTGATATGTTAATTTTTCTCCTTTGTCATTTTTGATTGTAACTTTTGTTCCAACATCAACAAATTTTGTGTTAACATCTTTTTTGTTAATAATCTTGACCTGAGAAAGTTCCGATTCAAGTTTTGCAACTGTTGCTTTAAGTTGATCCTGTTTTTCAAGGGCTGCCTTATATTCTGCATTTTCTCTTAAGTCACCCTTTTCCATAGCTTCACCAATTGCTTTGCTATTTTCGGGGATTTCTACATTAATAAGATGTTGTAATTCCATTTTTTTATTTTCGTATGCTTTCTGTGTAACCATAAAAGGATGTCTGATTTTGATAACTTCTTCTTTTTCTTCTTTCTTCTGAAGTTCTGGATATCTGGAATAGATTTCTTTCATTAGTTCATTCTTTTCTTCTTCTTTAAAATAAACTGAGGAATCAATGATTGAAATAATAGCTCTCAATGTTGATAAATCACCCTTATTTACTATATAGTTAAGTTTTCCTTTCTTGAATAGGAAATCATCAATACTATCAAGAACTTTTTTATTTCTTGAAATATTATTTTTCTTTTCAATTTCTTCATTGAGAAAGTCTATTAAAGAGACAACCCTTATAATAACTTCACTTTCGTTAATGCCTAATTTTTTAATCATTTCATTTTCATCTTCAAATATTATTCTAGCAAGCCAGACGAAATAATCACATTTTTCTCTATAGTTATTTAAAAGGTAAAGATAAATATCGTTCAGGACTTCATATCTATTATTGTTTTCCAATTCTTCAAGCATGTACCTGTGTAATCTGGTAAGAGGGGAGTTCACTATAAAATCTGCATATTTTTTGTCCCAATCTTTTAAGTTTTCTTTTATCATTTCTAAGAATAATTTCTTTAATTCAATATTGAGGGTTCCAAAAAAATCTACCATATTTTTTAGTTTAAAAATTTCTGTAGGATCAAATGCCAGTTCTTTAATTTTTGAATAATTACAGAATTTTAATACCAGATAAGAAGTAACCTTTTTTTCTGGCATTTCATTTACAGATTTGATAATATCATTAAAATAATTTACTATAGCTGTTGCTTCTTCTTTATTTAGATCTCCTCCCTGTATTTTAAGTTCAATTGTAAGATTAACTTTATTTTCAAAGTTTGTGCTTTTCTTAAATTTACTTATTAACTCTTCAACTATTGTCAATTCACTTTCTCTTAATTCAAGAAAATTTTTCTTTTGAGTACTGAAGATAATCCTGTCTGAAGAAAGAATTAGTTTTTTAGCATTATTCCACCAGCGACTCCATTCTGAATTTGAAATAATATCTTCTACAAAATAATTTTTTAGGTCTGTTAAACTAACTTTTCCTCCGTTACTTTTTAAGACAATTTCGATTACTTTTAATGGATCTTTTTGCATAAGATCTTTTAGTTCTTCTTTTTTGAATTTTAACCATATTAAAATATGGTCATTATCAAGTACTTCAAGAGCTCTTAAGGCAATTTCAAGAGACATTTCATGATTGTTTTTGTTTTCAAAGTCGATTTTAACTTTGTCTCCTTCTATTTCAAGTACTTTTCCAAGTCCCCAGCTTTTATGCCATACATAAACGCCTTTATCAAAAGCAATATGGCTTTCAAATATTTTTATAGCATCTTTGTGAGGTTTCCATGTCTGACTGATTGAAGATAATTTAAGGTATTTTTCCAGTTGAGAGTGGTTTTTGTATATTTCTCTGTAACAATCTTCTATTGCTTTTCTGAATGTTTTTTCCTCAGGTTTCAAATCAAGTGCAAACTTTAGAACTTTCAAGGCATCCTGGTACTTTTCATTTTTAAATGCCCTCTTTACAAAATCTTCATAAAGCATTGATGCTGTTTTTGCGTCTCCTAAAACTTCCCTGACTTTCCTTGCCAGATTAATGAATAAATTGGCATCGTTTGGGTAAAGTTTTACAATCCTTGACCATAAATCTTCTACCATTTTTGGAATTTTTGAAGCAATAACTCGCTCAAGTGCCAGTCTATAATAAAACATTGCTAGTTCTTTATCTTTTTCTTTTTCATAATATTCGCCAAGGAACTTAGCATTTGTAGCATCTTTGTTATCAACAAGTACAAGCCTTTTCTTTATATTAAACAATTCTTCATTATTTCCAGATAGTTCATATATTGTTTCAAGTGTTTTTAAAGCAAATTTGTGTTCTCTATATGAAAGAATTTTATTGGCAAGGAATTCTGCTATTTTGTATTTTTTGTTTTCCATAAATAGTTTTATAAGTTGTGGTATATGTGTATCATCAAATGTCGATTCTTCAAGAGAAAAAACCCCAAATATGTAGAGGGAAACAATACTATTAGGTGAATTTATAAGATGTTCTCTACATAAATTTTTTAACTCTTCCTTTAAATCTGTCTCTAAAGCTGTGTTTATTAAGTTATCAATTTCTGTAAAATTCTTAACTGTATAGCTTTCTATAGTTGCTCTTGTCCATTTTTCTTCTTTTAAAATTTCCTTTACCTGTTCTAAAACATCTGGTTTTTTTAAAATAGTTTCAGTAGTTGACATTTCTCTCATCTCCTTATCTAAAATTATTTACAAAGAACAAAATTTTTTGTATATTTTATATCTTTCTTTTATATCTTTTAAAGTAATATTTGAAATTTTTTCTATACCAAAACCTTCTACTGTAAACGAAGACAAAATTATTGCATAGGAAAGTGCTCTTTTTAATTTTTCATTAGAAAGATTTTTAAAACCTTCATGATTTAAGAAGCTTAAAAATCCGCCAGCAAAACTGTCTCCGGCCCCGGTTGGATCACATACTTTTCTTGTAGGAAAAGATGGTAGAGAGATTATTTCGTCATTGTAAAATAACATCGCACCATTAATTCCTCTTTTTAATATAATAAATTTGAAATTGAAATTCTTGAGTTTATCTATTCCAGAAAATATATTCTTTTCACCAGTGATTAAAAAGAGTTCTTTTTCATTTATGATTATTCCATCAACAGCTAAAAAGACCTCTTCAAGAACTTTTCTTTTTGTATTTATCCATAATTCCATTGTATCTACTACTTTTAGAGGGAGATGGTTTAAATCTTCTATAACTTTTTTTTGTATTTCCGGATCTATATTAGCTAAAAAAAGAATATCTTTTTTAAATTTCCTGTATTCTACTGGAATTTCTGGTTTATAATCTTTAAAAGAATTTAATTCTGTCTTGGTAGTCACGACATCTCCGAAATCTTCAGTATAATATCCTTCCCAATAAAAAGTTTTTTCATTAAAAGATATTTTAACTCCAGAAATAATAGCCTTTTTACTTAAGATATCCATATATTCACCTGGAAAATCTTTTCCAACCACACCGATTAATTTAGGTTTTGTTAACAAAGAAGCAGCACAGGAAAAGTAAGATAGAGAACCTCCCTGTATATTTCTTTTTTCTCCAGCTGGACTCTTTATACTATCAATAGCAATACTTCCTACAGCAATTATTCCCACATTAAACTCCTGAATTTAAGTTTGAGATTTTTCTTTCACATAACTTGTTAATTAAAAATTCTGTTCTTTCTTTTAATTTCTTTACAATATCTTTGTTACTAATTTCAGCAAACAATTCAATAATCCTTTTTAATACACTTTGCACTGGTTCAATGGAGTTAGCCTGATAAAGGTAATAATCTATTAACCATAAGTAATGATTAATCAACCTTGGTATAAGTACATAATAAACCTTTTTATCAGTTTCCATTGATTTTTCATATTTTTTTATTTTATCCCTTAAATCTACAAAATCTCCATAATCAATTTTTCGTTTTACAGTTAAAACATCATAGAGATAACAATAAACTGGTAACCACTCTAAAATCTCTTCTTCTTTTTCAAACCCGTCTTCTTTTATCTGTTCTACCATTTTTATTATTCTTGGATCTTTTATATCTTCTATGTTAACCATCTGTGAAAAATAAAAGAAGACATCGTTATACATTATCATTGAAAGTTCTTTTTCTCCAGTTTCATAGTATAAGTTACCAAGCCATAGATAGACTCTATAGTCTTTCTCGCTACTGAGAGAAAAAAGAAACTCAAATGTCTCCAGAGCTTTATCTATAAATCCAAGCTCATAAAGAGATTTTCCAATCATATAGAGCTTTTCTTTCTCTTTTATTGGAGAAGACTTATATGAGTCTATTAAAAAATCAATAGCTTTTGAATAAACAAAAGCTTTTAAAGAATTAATAATTTTTTTATTGTTTATATCATTTCTTAAACAAAAATCTAAAAAATTTTCCCACTCTGTGAGTAAATTTTCCCCACTATTTTCAGAAAAAGTAAAAAATTCCCTCCTATTTTTCCAGAATTTTATGGCTTTTAAAAAACTTTCTATATCTTCGGTTTCTAAATCTTCATCCATTTTTTCTAAAAGATAATTTTCTGCTTTTTCAAGTTCTCCATTTTTTATAAGGCTATAAACTTCATGTTTCCAACTTAAATCTGTTGTCACAATATTTTTCTCCAGAAATTACTAATTTTAAAATTAAACCAGATTAATAGAAATTATAAAAGAAAAGCAAAAAAAAATCAATGAAAAACGAAATTAACCTTACAATTTTAAAAACTCTGGACAATCGTTATAGCAGAAACCACATAGATATCTTCTGGAGTTGCTCCTCTTGATAAATCATTTATTGGTTTTGAGAGTCCCTGTAAAAGAGGTCCATAAGCTTCGGCTTTAGCAAGTCTCTGAGTTATTTTATATGAAATATTACCTGCATTGAGGTCAGGAAATATCATAACATTAGCTTTACCAGCAACTTTTGAATCAGGTGCCTTTGATTTTGCTACAGATGGTTCAACTGCTGCATCAAATTGCATTTCACCATCGAATTCGAAGTCTACGTTTCTTTTTTTTAAAATTTTCACAGCGTCTCTTATTTTATCTATAGAGGGAGCTTCGGCACTTCCAAGAGTTGAAAAAGACAAAAGAGCTACAACTGGTGTCGCATTTAGTAGTTTTCTACAACTATCTGCTGAAGCTATTGCAATGTCAGCAAGCTGTTCGGCTGTTGGCTCTGGAACTACACCACAGTCAGCATAGATAAATGCTCCATCTACCCCATACTTACAGTCTGGAACAACCATTACAAAACTACCTGATATGGTTTTAATACCATCTTTCGGTCTAATTATTATAAGAGAAGCTCTGACTGTTTTAGCTGTTGGTGTAAGGCTACCAGAAACCATTGCATCGACCATACCTTTTTTTAACATCATAGCTCCATGGTAAACATCATCTTTCATTAATTTTTCTGCTTCTTCTTCTGTCATTCCCTTTGATTTTCTCATTTCGTATAAGGTGGAAACAAAATCGTTTAGATAAGGCGTTTTTTCTGGATTAACTAAGGTGACTCCCTTGAGGTTTATATTTTCGCTTTTTGCCATTTTAGTTAATTCATCTTCATTACCAAGTACATAAAGTTCAGTTGTAAAACCCTCTTTTATAATCATTTCGGCAGCTTTTAATACTCTCACATCTTTACCTTCAGGGAGAACCAGCCTTTTTGGATTTGATTTTGCAAGTTCAATAATCTTTTTCTTGAAATCTAACATATAAAACCCCACTAATATGAAAATTTATTTTTTAGCATCTTTAATACATAAGGATGGACTTTTTTAGAAACATCTCCACCGTGCTTTGAAATTTCTTTTATGATTGAAGAACTTACAAATAAGTTTTCATCACTTGCCATAAAGAATACTGTTTCTATACTGCTTTCAAGCATTGAGTTTAAAGAGGCAAGTTGTAGTTCGTAGTCAAAATCAGAAACAGCTCTTAAACCTCTAACTATTGCAATTGCGTTTTCTTCTTTAGCAAAATTAACAAGAAGAGTAGAAAATTTTTTAACTTCTATGTTTTTTTCATCTTTAAAAATCTCTTCAAGCATTTCAACCCGTTCATTAATAGAAAAAAGGGTTTGCTTGGGAGTACTTTCACTGACTGCTACAATAACCTTATCGAAAATAAGAGCCGCTCTTTTGGCTACATCATAATGTCCATTTGTTGGTGGATCAAAGGTTCCAGGATATATTGCTTTTTTTATTGAATTTGAATCGATTTTATCTGACATAACAAAGACCCTATATATTATAACATTTTATTTTTTTTTTAGCAAAAAAATAGTTTTAAAATGTTGCTTAATAATTGAGATTTTGTCGTTCCAAGTCAAAAAAGGAATAGTTTCTCAAATTTTGAGAATGGAATTTTTTCTTTTTATTAGACATAAATTTCCTCCCATTTATATTCTATGAGTAAATTGCCTTTGTAGTATATTCTAAGCCAGGAATTTTCCTTTTTTACTACTTCTACATAACGATTTACCAGAGAAAAATCCTTAAAAGGTGGAACGATAATTTTTTTGCCATCATAACTAATTTCATTCACTTTATTAACTTTTCTGGATTCTTTTTTAAGAAAGATTGTTTCAATTTCCTTCATTTCTTCAATTTTTACAGGCTTAAAAACATTTTCTGATTCTTTAAATCGCTTTGCTGGAGTTGTTAGAATTTCACGATTTATTGTATTATTATACTTATCTACATACCATTCCAAAATCTTATTATATTCTTCCAGATTTTTTGGTTTCTTAAGTTTTATGTAGAAAGGTAATTGACTCTGAAATGTCTGAAAAGCTCTTTCAATTTTTCCTTTCCCTTGCGGTTCGTAAGGTCTTGTATTTATAACATGAACTCCTAACTCCTCTAAAGCCTTACGAATACTGCCACCTTTAGCATATTTACCATCATTATCATAATATACACATCGAGGTATACCAAAGGAGGTTTTTTATTTCTACTTCCAAAAAATTTTCCATTTTCTTTCTTGGAGAAATATTTCCATTTTCATTATTGTAACAACAGGTAGACTAAAAATGAAAAACAGCGATAACAAAAATGTATATCTATTCATTGGTTTCAATTCCTCATAGGTAGACTAAAAATCAGGCTGAAGAATTAAAAAAACAAGGCGTGAAGCTGTTTCAATTCCTCATAGGTAGACTAAAAATGATGTCAATTTTAATCCAAATTTCCTCATTTTTTGCAATTGAAATTTCCCCATTTTCTGTAATATTAGGTTAAAAATTCATCTTTAATAATAGGTGTAAAATTTTTTCTATCTTTAAGCCTATAACTTTCTCCTTTAATATTTATAACAGTACAATGGTGTAATAACCTATCAAGTATAGCACTTGCTATAACATTATCTGTAAATACCTCGCCCCATTCTCTAAAACTTCGATTAGAGGTAATAATAATTGAATTCTTTTCATATTTTCTTGATATTAGTTGAAAAAATAAATTTGCTCCTTCTCTATCAAAAGGCAGATAACCAACCTCATCTACGATTAACAAATGATATCTACAATACGTCGTCATCTGTATGGAAAGTTTATTTTCATAATGGGCTTTCTTTAATTTCGTTATTATGTCATGGCAATTAGAATAATATACTGTAAATTTATTCCTTATTGCTTCTATACCCAAAGAAATTGCCAGATGTGTTTTACCAACCCCCGGTGGACCAAGAAAAATAACATTTTCTTTGTTGTGTAGAAATCTCATTGTCCTTAACTCATTTATCAGTTTTATATCTATCGAAGGTTGATAACTAAAATCAAAATCATCAAATGTTTTTCTGAATGGGAAATTGGCAACATTAACTCTGCCAATAAGCCCTCTTTCTTCTCTATACAACCTTTCTTCTTCAAAAAGATAATCAAGTGCTTCTATTAAGTTTACATTTTCCTTTACCGCTCTTTCAAGATAATTATCCAGAATGGTTGGAATTTTCCCAAATTTTAACCATTCCAGATTTCTCTGTAATCTTTCATATGCCGTCATAATCCCTCCTCATACATATTTAAACTTCTTTCTTCAACTATGTCATCAAAATATTTTTTTATAATTAAATTCATACGAAAATCAGTATTTTCTTCAAATTCCCTATGTTTTTTAGCTGTTTTTAATCCATTACCAAAACGTAATTCTTTAAGTCCTTCAATATGTTCAGGTTGAGTAATGTAAACACCTTTTGCATTAAAATTTAAAATATGTCTTGCTATTTCCTTTTCCCTGTATTTTATAACAATTTCATCCTCAATCTTTTTAACAGAAACCTCTTTCCCGGCATATTTATAGGGAACTGAATAAAAATTACCCCCATAACTTAAATGACAATCTTTATATACTTTTCTATATTCAGTGATTATGGTATCATACATCTTTTTACCAGCTATTGGCAATAAATTTTCTCTTTTAAGCCTTTCAAAAGGTTTTTCTTTCGTGGTTCCATGAAACTTGTTATTTACTTCCATAAGCCATAATTTTACAGCCTCATTCATCTCTCTTAAACTTTTAAACTTTCTCCCAGCTAAAAAATTATTCTTTACATAGCTAACACTTGATTCAACCTTGCCTTTCGTATTAGGCTTGTATGGACGACATAATATGGGTTTAAAACCATAATATCCAGCAAAATCCATAAACTTTTTGTTGAATTCGCTATCTTCTGCCCTTAATTTTCTCTTTATAACTACAGATTTTAAATTATCATACAATATCTCTTTCGTGTATCCACCAAAATATTCAAATGCATGGTTATGCCCCTCAAGAAAACTGGTAATATCCTGCTTTTCAAAGAATTCAACATATTTCGTCCTCGAATACCCAAGAACTATCACAAAACAATATACTTTGATTGTTCTACGTTTTTCTACATCAAACAATTCTCCACAACTTCCCCAATCAACCTGGGCTTGTTCTCCAGGCATTGTTTCAAACCTTAGAACAGCTTCATTCTTTAAAACTTTTTTAATCTCTCTAACATAAAGATTTACTATGCCATATTTGCCTTTAAAACCCTGATTCCGAATCTCCTCAAAAATTTTTACACTCGTTAGGTTGAAATTTGAAAGTCTGTTTCTGATATAATCTTTAAAAGAATCAAGCATACTAATAGTGGTTCTTCTTTCATAGCTCTTAAATTCATCCTTCTCAATATATTTAGCCACAGTCTTTCTGTCAATACAAAGCATTTTTGCAATCTCAACTTTTGTGAGTCCTTGATTACTTAAATTCCTGATATTCACCCATCCCTCCTTACTTATCATCTTTTCACCTCCTTCGAGGTGAAAAGATATACAAAAAATGGGTATTTTTCAATTATAATTTTTGGGTATTTTAGCATTAAAATTGACAATAAGAAATGAAACGAAATCTCTTTTTAAAAAAACTAGTTTCCTGTATTGTTCTTGAATTCAAAATTTCTTTAATTACTATGGGATAAAAAGCTGGCTTAAAATCTTCAATACATCTCACAACAGCATAAAAAATATGTTCCAGCAAATACCCAAATAAATCTTTTTCATTATTTGTATAAAACCAATAGAAATTATAAAATTCATTCGAATCTAAGAGTTTAATAAATTCAATAATAACATCTTCTTCAGATAATTTTAATAAAAATTCCCCGATAATAATATTATTAGATTCCTTTTTTAATGGAAATTTTTTTAATATTTCATAAAATAGATCTAATGTTTCTTGTTTATTTGTAATAATTTTAAATATGTTAATAAAATTATAAATAAATTCTATCGCATCATAATCTAAAATAAAATTTAAAAAGTTAATAAATTCTTTTACAAGATTTTTTTTAATTGAACATACTGCAATTATTGAAGTTAAAATCATCTCATATAGCTTTCTTTGTTCATCTATGCTAATAATTCTTTCATATTTATATTTTAATTTTTTTATTAGTCTTTCAAAAGTTTCTGTCAATAAAGTAGAAATTAAATAGCTAATAAGTTCTTTACTCTTACCCTGAATAATCAGTTCTATTAAAAAATCTGAACAAAAGTTGAAAAAATCAGAAGAATATATACTTTTTAATTCGTTTAAAAAATTGAAATCAAGTAATAAATCACAATATATTTTTGCCACTACCAAATCCCTTTTTGCAAATTGCATTACAGTTGTTTCAAAAAAGTTATATAAATCAAAATCAACCTTTTTAGGAAGAAAAAATTTTCTAAAAGCTTGAATATAAACTGGTTCAGTAAGAATTAAACAAATCTTTTTAACATTTTCTACATTTTTTGAGGTTATAAGTTCTTTTATAAACTTTTCAATGGTGAGAGAAAATCTTCTTCTACTGTAATTTTTTGAAATTTTTAAATATTCTAAGAATTCTTTTGATTGTAAAAGTTCTATAAAAATTGATATATCTGTATTATCTTTAATAAATGTTTCTGCTGTTCTAAATAAAACTTCACGGTTTTGAGTATTTTTAACATAGATTTTATCAAATAATTTTTGAATATTTGGGGGAATCTTTTTTTAAGTTTCCAATGCCCCTTTTTTCATAATACTTTTTCCTTAATAAGTTTTGTATTAAATTTTGTTTGCCCAGCCTTCAAACATAAAGCTTTTGCAATATTTTGCATTAAAGTATAATTAACAATGTTATTTACCTTCATATCTTTATAACTTCAATAAGTAATCTGATTTATAATTATATTTGTTGCATAAGACTGTGCAAGATATTTATGCCAACCTTTTGAACATAAGTACTGATAATGAAGTAATGCAACAACCTGAATTCTTGTTGAAGTCTTGTGAACAGTTAAAAGCTCCATTTCTTCCTGTTTATTAATATTATCAAGTCCCAATTTATCAAGTATTGGTGAACGTCCTGTTGTTGCCAATTCATTCACAATTTCTGTAAAACGTGAAAAAACTCTTGATAATTCTACTTCATTAAAACTTTCAAGTGATAAACTTGATATTAACTTCTGTACTCCACCTTCTTGACTGTTGAGTGTTTTGTCTTATAAGCATAATATTTAAAATCTGGTTCTATGTTAACTGGTTCAAAGGTAAAAAAAATTTAACCAGCTATCATTTTTTTTTAATTAAAAAAAGACCATTTTTTGTTATCCCCCTAAGCTCTAATAATATTCCAAAATCTTTATAATTATATTCCTTTCCTCCGAGCCTTCTACCAGATTCTTGAAGGGAAATGTAGGCTTTAACTTCTGATGGCCATTCAAAATAATGAAAATGAACAAACCTATCAGCCACAGATTCTTCCAAATCTCTTGAACCAATATTTTTTGAAGGATTGTAAGAAATTATACCAAAAAACCTGGTAAAGCTTTAATTTGACCCCCATCGCTTCTATCTATAAATCTTCTTTCATCAAAAGCACTGTTCATCCTTTTTTGCACATCTTCTTTCAAAAGATTAAACTCATCACCATAAAATATCCATCCATTTAACATCGCAAGACATAAAGGACCATTTTCATGAGTAGTTAACTGTAACTCCGTTTTTCTCTTCTAAGGCAGGATGGGAAATTATATGAGCCTCTGTTGGCTTTGAAGAACAAGTTATTGAAGATAGTATAAGATAATTACTTTCAATATCATTAGAAAATTCTAATTTGCAATTTTTCTTATATGAATCAAAAGCTTTCTTTATAATTTCATCTTTTTTCTCATTTTTAACAGCCATTTCTACAATAAGTTTCTTTAACATTTGTAGTTCTATCTCATCAACTTTAGATTTGTCAGCAAAAAAAATAACAAACATATTTTTGACAATAAGATGAAGAAGATTGTCCTCCATAACTTATCCCCTTATATAAAATTATAAAAAATATTTACCAATTTATAATATAACACAAATAGAAAACCTTTTCAAAAAATCAAGAAAATAAAATTAAACAAGGGAATTAATAAATAATATATTAAAAAGTCAATTAAGGTGATGAAGTCATTTGAGTAATTTTAGTATAACCGCTAATAGTTTTTGTTTCACCTGTTTCATCATTATAATAAACTTTTATAGATACTTCAACTCGATAAACCAAATCAGTACTTCCTTGATTAGTTAAAGTTATAATAGATTCTATGACTGTCTTTTTTTCTTTTGCGTTAACATAATATTTGTCAAGATAACAATTCTTTTTTATAACTTTATTAACATCCCATCCTTCAATACAAACTAATCTAACATCAGAACTACTGAGAGAAATTTTCTTAGATGTAGGATTATCAACATCTGCGTAGAGTATAAACGAATCTTTGGGAGCTAATTTAGTGGGGATAGCAGTTACAGTAAGAGAAGGTTCAACTGAATCGAGAATATCGCAACCAAACAACAACAAAACAAAAAGTAAATATATTGGCATAAAACCCCCCTTTTTATTTATGCCCAAACAAATTTAAAATAAACCAAAAGAAATTCCAGCATTAAAATGAACAAAAGATCTATCAATGTAATTTATACCATAAGAATTATTAAAATATAAAGCTTCTGCAAATACTGAAAAATAAGGCAAAATTATAATTTTAAAACCAATTCCACCCTCTCCTCCAAAACCACCAAATCTAATTGGTCTATCTGAAACTTTAAATGAAAAATTATCGTTCACTTGAATACTTTGAGGTGTTATATTCCAGCCGCCCTGAAAATAAACATCTAAAAAAGTAGTTAAAGTCCAATGAAATCTCAAACCTTCATGAAAACTAAAAAAATTAAATCCATTTAGATTAATACCTGAAAATGTTACTCTATTATAAAATATAACATTTTTGCCAAAAGGTATCATTAAACCAAGTCCGCAACCACTAATATCTGGATTTTTTGACAAACTATTATCAGCTGGAATATAAACATTATAATATATGTCTATACCACCATGTTTAATCTTCTTCATCTTTTCTTCAATTTGCTTTTTCTTAAGGTTTTCTATATCTTCCTTTGCCCTCTTTTCTTCTAATTTGTTATTTATTCTTGTTGCCAATTCTTTATATTCTTTTTTGGTTGGGTCACTTTTAGCAGCTTCTATAGCAAACTTGTATGCTTCTTCATAATCACCATTATCATAACGAATTTTAGCTCTTTTATAATATTCTTTTCCCTTTTCTAACTTAAACCTTTCTTCTAAATTTTGAATTCTATCATCAATACCAAAATTATCTCTATATTCCAATATACCCACCTCCACTGCTTCAAACTTCTTCAAATCTAAAGCAATCTCTAAATCTTTAAGAACTAGTTCCGAATATTCAGCAATTATCTTCATTTTCAATTCAGATGAAGCAGGACTAGGTTTTTTATATTTTTCATATAACTTCATCTTATCTAATGCATCTTTATATTTTTTCCTGGCATAAAGCTTTTTTATTTCACTTAATTTTATTTTTCTTTTCTCAGCTTCTTTTGTAATTTCTTCTGCTAAATTATCTAAAGCATTTCTTATTTCATTTTGACTTGGAACTTCTTGCACTTTATTAATAAATGATACCCCTGTTTCCATATCTACAACTCTTACATTAATCGTAACTTTATCATAAGTTTTTGAAATAGAAGAAAATACACCAATTTTCACTGCCAGTTGTTCACCAAACTTTATCACATTTGGATCACTTTCTTTAACCATAGTCGATTGAAATTTCATCTCTTTAATTGCCTTTTCAACTACTTTTCTATCTATCACTTCAAAAATTGCTTTTTCCCCTAATTTTGTACGAAAGCTCTCAGATAAAGCATTTGCTGTATATCTATTAAAACCACCTGAATATTCAAAATCAAAAACCACTATTCTTATCTTATTATAATTATCTTCTTCATCTTCTTCCTGAGAAAAAGAAAACAACGGTAAAATAAGTATAAAACATAATAAAAAACTAATAATCTTCTTCATCATAACCTCCTTTATCTGCTTCATAATCATATATAGTCTGAAAAGTTTCAAACATCTCTTGAGCTTTTGATTCAAAATCTCTTATAGCTTCTTCTTCTTCTTTTGAATTTTTTAAACTATTTACTAAAAAATTAACCAACTCTTTCTCTGCTTTATCAAGATAACTAATCGCATTCTTGTATTTTTTATCAGATGTTTTGCCTTTATAATTTAATTTAAAATCTTCTTTTACTCTTCTCACTTCAGTTTTGAAGTTATTAATTGCAATATTAACTTTATTTGAAAATTTATAACTTTTTGTATCAGAATCTAAAACTTTTACTGACGTATTAGTTATTTTAGTATTTGTTAAGTTAACGGTTATTTTTTTATCATTAAATAGGCTTTTATATGAGGTTCCTTTGGATCTTGTTGTTGAAGCAAAAAAAGAAATAGTTTCTTCCACCCCTTTATGACTAATAAAGAAAAAGAACAAATAAAACCATAACAATACAAAAAGAAATTTTACTACCTTCATAAAATTTCCCATATCAACATGTTTTATCTATAATTAGTATTATAACATGTTATCTTCAGAAATTCAAAAAAAAGATAACATCTTTATTTACATTAACTAAATCAGCTAATTGGAGTTATAGTTTATTTGATTTTTTTAAAAAATATTTTAAATTTGAATTTTTTATTTTATAATTAAATTCTCAAATTTGACATAAGAATAAAAAGATTATATAATTACAATATGAAAGTAAAATTATTATATATATTTTTATTATTCTACTCTTGTTCTCTACAAACTCCAAAAATCTTAAAAGTCTGGGAAGAAAAATGGATTTTTAAAGATGACAATTACTTTGGAACTAATTCCGTATTTTCTTCACAAAATTATAATGCTGTATGGGAATTTGGTTTTAACGAATCAAAAAAATATTTATACGATGGAACTAACTTCATACAAACAAATGTATTCCCAAATATTTTTATTTCCCAATCTGAAAAAGATATTTTAATAGTAAGTAACATTACAATTATCATAGAGAATGTCAGTTTTACGGGGAAAATATATTTTGATATTAACATACTTCACGAAGTTGATACTCTTGAATTGACCTATTCTATCTTTGAAGGAACAAATGGTAATAATGAATCCACTAACTTTATAATGCCTAAAAACTTAAGAGTTAAGTTAAATAAATTTTAAGAAAGTGTTTTCGTGAGGTAAAAATGAAAAGATTTTTGTTTTTTCTTCTTCTAATAATTTATTCTTGTATTTTAGATTTAGAAAACATTGATATTGATGGTCATTGGAAAATGTCTGAACTATACTATAAATCTGGGGGCAGTGAAAGTTCAATCTCTGCTAAAGAAAATGTAGTAAAACAATACTTTTCAAATTCTGTAATTTCAATAAAAATCAACCGTTCATCTATGAAATTTAATTTTATAGCAGAGGAAATTAATGTAAATGATGAAGGCACTATTAAAGAAATTGACAATCAAAAGATTATTGTATCTTTTTCTCCTTCTGCATGGTTTCCAAATCATTTTGGAATATATACCACAAATACCATTCTTCTATCAATAAAATATACTCTTTCAAAAGAGATGGATAAAGAAAAATTAGAAATCTATGAAGGAAAATTTACTTATACCAATTCTCTTGGAACAAAAGAAAAAAGTATCACTTTCTTACCAATGAACATTTCGGGATATCAGGGTACAAAATGCTTGTTCATTAAACAAAAATAAGCTAAAACATAAAGTTTAATTGTATTCCCAGATTTATAGAGTAAATTCCATTTCCTAAGAAAGCTCTAAGCTGAGCAGGTAAGTAGTATGATTTGTTATTCAACTTATCATAAACATATTCCACATCAGGATATTGAGAAGAATATTTAGCATCTAAGATATTTGCAGGGAATACTTTAGTAACTCCTAAAATAAACCTCATTGAAGCATTTTTAGAAATATAGAAACCATATTGAAATGTAAAAGGCAAGATTAAGTTAAAACAAGATAGATAGTACGATTCTTCATCACCATTAGCATAAAAAAAAGGAAAATCTATCCCTATACCCACTCCAAAACCAAGAATACTTTTATTCTCAGAAATAGGATTTAACATTATTCCTAAACTTCCACTTCCACCAGTAAGATTCCAGAATTTATTTGCCAATCCATGGTAAAACTTAACATCAATAAATGGTTCAATAACATAGAAGGAATGATATTTAAACATTAAAGAGATAGCAAAAGCACCTGCCGAATCTAAAAAAGAAAATTTATCTTCACTAAAATTAACAAAACCTACACCAGAAAAATATAAATCAAAGGACTTACTAAGTGGTTTATCAATTTCTGAAATATGTTTTTCTTTACTAATTCTCTTTCCTGTTGTTTTTGCCACCATCCTATGCGACATTTCAATTATAGATGATTCTATTTCAGAAACTCCATAAGCAGTGATTTCTTCTTCGAATTCTTTTTGAGCTTTCTCACAATCAATAGATTTCATTCTTACTTTATAAATTCCAAAACCACCATCTATTTCTACAACCCATAACTTTTGAATACCAAACTCAACCAACTTTACTATATTAGAATCTAGAGAATCTTCTAACTTGATTCTTTCCTTTGCCAATTTATTACTAATACTGTTATATTCAGTTAACTTAAAACTGTCATTAAGCATTAAAACATTTGAAATAAAAAGGCTCTCTAATTTCTCTTGATTAATATCATCAATTGCTGAAGATAGATATACTAACACATTAGTTTTTTTATCTTCTACCTTCACTTTTTCTTCTTTAGCTGCATAGATAAAGGAGAAAAAAAATAAAAATAGTAAACAAAAAAACATTCTCATATAAATAGGCTTTTTATGCTTTAAAAAGTAAAAGATCATACTAATACTCCTCTACTTTTATCATATAATTACAATCAACTGAAAAAAGGAACGTATTCGCCTCGACTTTAATATACCAATCCTTATTATTGCCATCAACAATTCTAGATGGGTTGGAAACTAAATTAAAATAATTTTTTTGATCATTCAAATAATCTGGATACAACTTTGCCAACAAACTAAAAGTTTCACTAAAAATGCAAGAAACAAGATATTTCTTACCTGATCTTAAGTTAACTATTTTAATCCAATCATAAGTAGTGCCAGAAGTTCTAATGTTGTTTAATAACAACTCTCCAACTCCTATAGTAAAAGCTGAGCCAACAGAATCATCCGGTTCTGGAGAAGAAATTTCATAGAGAGTTATATAATAAGTGCCAACTTTTTGCTGGGGACTATATACTTTAACATACCAGTAGCCATCTCCAGGATAATCTCCTATAATTGCAGCCTTTTTGAAATAATTCAATTTATTAGTAGAAGAGTTATCAATTATATCAGCTTCTACTGCAGAACTTCCATTTGAAAGGACAATTTTGTATGATTTGCCAGGCTCTCTATAAAACTTAATATAATCACATTCACTTTGATCAGACGAGTGAATTGTTCTCAACTGAGTTTGACCCACTGAAACTTCTTTTGCACTCAAGATATTATTATCTGATTCATAACTATCTTCTCTGAACCCAGCTTCTTCTAGCTTTATGGTATAATCTCCTATGGAATCTCCTTTTACTTTTATGTAAAAATTTCCGCCATTACCATTAATAAAAGTTGTAGAATTAAAACTACCTCCATAAGCATAAAAGCTATCGTATATTTCAGGTGTTAAATTAATATTGGATGATGATAATACAACCTTATACTTATGAACTGTAGTAGTAGATAGTTTTATATAGTCCATATCGGTAAGACTATGAATAGTTCTTGATTGTGTTTCTCCTACCTTTATTTCTTTTGCACTTGTAAAACTATCATCGCTTTCGTAACTGTCTTTATCTGGTATTGTCTCCTCAACTTTTGTTGTATAAACTACAGTTTTTGAAAGGTAGCTAACTTTAATATAAAATTCATTGCCATTACCTTCAATCACAGAATAATTTTTAAAAACCCCAAGAAATGCATTGGTATAATCATAAATATCAGCTTTAATTGAATTGTTAAAGTTACTTAGTGATATTTTATAAAATTTACCTAATTGAGAATTAAACTTTATAAAATCTATATCATTGGAAGAATGAATGGTTCTTTTTTGTAACTCATTGGTTTTAATCTCTTTTGCGTTTATATTTGAATTATCATCCTCATAAGAATCAGGTATAACACCATTATCTAACAATGAAATAGAGTAACTCCCTATTATTTTATCTGAAAGTTCCGAAGTTCCCATAATAGAAATAAACCAATCTTTTTCATCACCTATAAACTCTATATTTTTTTTAAAAAGAATCGGTATAGAATTTGAAAAGAAACAACCTGACACATTTCCACTATTATCTTCAAGTTTTATAAGATATTTCTGGTATTTTTCTGAACTAATCTTTATATAATCTATATCATCTTCAGAAGAAATGCTTCTCTCCTGAGTTTCTTCTAAAGTAATCAAACTTGCAGCTTCAAAACTATCATCTGGTTCATAACCATCATTGCTATTTGAAGTAGCTTTATCTGTTATAGAAGGCAATTTTTGAGCACATGAAAAGAATAATAACAAAATTATATAAATTAAAGTCTTTTTTTTAAAAGAAAAATTTGACACAAAAAAATCACCCCCCTTCACAAAAACCTCCTAAAAAACTCTTAGAATCTGCTTTTTAGATCTTTTATTAATTTATTTGATGTTATTTATAATAAAAACAAAAATTAATTAGACTAAAACCCAAAAGAGAAAATATGTTGGATATTTTTGCCGTTATGAAAATTTTATTGGTTTTCATAAAATTTATAAAAATTTCAATCTTTACTTTGCTGATCTCAAACATTGAATATCTTTTAACTAAAAAAATTATAACATCATTTAAAACACTTTTCAAGAAAAAAATACTTTTCATCTCCCTGTTCTAGCAATTTCTCCATTTTCATAATAAATCAAAGAAAAATCCTCAAAACATAAAACATTCTTAACATTCTTTGCTATTTGAGTAAACTTTGTAACAATCTTTTGTTTACCTGAATTAATCTGGGCCTTATCATTATTTCCAGCTACATACAATACGTTATCCTTTGTAATTATCATACAATATGTAGGAGCAGTATACACAGCTTTTACATTATCAAAAACCTTTACAAAACTATAAACATTTGTAGTACTTCCAGTGCCAAGCTTACCATATTTATTTTCACCATACTCCCATAAAGATCCATCATCTTTTAAAAGCATAAAATGATTTACCCCATAGGAAATATAAATAACATCATCAAATAAATCTTGTTTGGGATAAGCCAGAACTTCTGTAAAACTACTTTTATTACTATTAACAATAATATCATTATTGCTCATAGAAACCTGAACATTATAGCCCTGAATAAAACCATCTTTCGTCCTTAACAAAGCACTTTCTTCATCAGTTAGATTTATCTTTTTTTCCCCATCTATTTCTCCTTTTTCAACCCTTTGTTTATATTCTTCCAAATCCTTTACATTATTTTCATACTTCTTCCTTTGCCTGTTTATCCTTTTTCTCTCTAACTCCTTCTCACCATCATCTTTTTCACTTTCTTCAATTCTTTGACTCCTTTCTACAATTTTTGTGGCAAGTTTACGATATTGCTCAAGTTTTTTATCTACATTTTCCTTACTTACAGTCAACTCTTTAGAGGCATTAGACGAAATCCTTACTCCATCGGTTATTACTAAACTCCAATCTATCGCACCGTTACAATTAAAAACTAATAACACTTCTGAAAAAATATCCTCTATCTCTTCCCTGAACTTTGACATGAATTTGGCTATGTTGCCTGTTGATTTAACGGGCAACAGAGGAACGATCTTAGCGTAGCAAGAGGCTGATTGCAGTCAGCCTCTTTTTTTCTACCTGCAAATTTTTTGACATAAATAATATAAACCTCTAAAATGTTAAAAATATATTTATAAAAATGGAGGTTTAAAATGACAATTTCATTTCAAGATGAGAAGTTGTTAGTTCAAACCCTTTCAGATGAGATTATTCGTTTTCATTTTTCTAAGAACGGTCAGATGTTAGAAAATTCATTTATTTTTGATGATAATATTCATTTCCTTATTCCAGAACTTAAAAAAGAAAAGGAAAACTACATCCTAACTACAAAATCATTAAACATTAATATTTCAAAAGAGGGAATAAAAATTTACCAGGAAAATAAACTTATTCATTCAGATGTGGAAAATAAATCTTATATTAAAGAAGGTAAAAAAATTTTTACTTTTAAAAAAACACTTGATGTCAAGGGTTTTTATGGTTTCGGAATGCGAAGAGGAAATTTGAATAAAAAAGGCGAATTTTTAATAAACTGGAATACCGACGACCCAAACCATTTTTTTGAAACAGACCCACTGTATGAATGTCATCCCTTCTTTCTTGCTTTAGCCAATGATTATTGTTATGGCATGTTTTTTAACAATTATTCAAGGAGTTTTTTTGATTTTAGAAATGATGATTTTTTCTCATTTGAAGCAGAGGATGGAGAACTTGACTATTTTTTCATATATGGAAAAACACCAAAAGATGTACTTTCAAACTTTATTAAAATAACTGGAAAAGCATATCTTCCACCAAAATGGGCTTTCGGCTATCAACAATCAAGATGGAGCTATAAAAGCGAAAAAGAAGTAAAAAAAATTGCCGACAAATTTAGAAAAAAAAATATTCCATGTGATGTTATTTATCTTGATATAGATTATATGGATAGATATAAGGTATTTACTTTTGGAAAAAAATTTAGAAACTTTAAAAAAATGACGGAAAATTTAAAAGAAAAAGGGTTCAAAATAGTAACAATAATAGACCCCGGTGTAAAAATAGAAGATGGTTACAAAATATTTGAAGAAGGAAAAAATTACTTTTGTAAACTGCCCGATGGGAATTTTTCAACAGGGTATGTATGGCCCGGTAACTGTGTATTTCCAGACTTTACAGATGAAGAAGCAAGAAAATGGTGGGGGATAAATCATCAAATTTTATTAGAAAATGGTGTTAATGGTATATGGAATGATATGAACGAACCAGCAATAATGAGTAAAAACGATTATTTTTTAATGAATTTAATTTTTAAATTCCTGAAATTCAATTATCCACCAGCCATAAATAAAACTAATTTACTAATAGATAAGATAAAAAAGATTGTAATGAAAACTTTACCTGACGAAACAATCCACAGAGCTGGTAATCATTTAGCAGTTCATAATATCTATGGTTACTTAATGTGTAAGTCTACATATGAAGGATTAAGCAAAATAAATCCAAAAGAAAGACCTTTTATTCTAACGCGCGCTGGATTTTCGGGAATACAAAAATATGCGGCTGTCTGGGGTGGTGACAACCAGAGTACATGGAAACATTTAGAAATGTCTATAATTTCAATGCAAAATCTATCTACCTCTGGTGTACCTTTTGTTGGAGAGGATGTTGGTGGTTTCTGGAAAAGCCTAAAATCAAAAGAACTCTTTATCAGATGGATAGAACTTGGAGTATTTTACCCATTTTTTAGAGTTCACTCAGCCTTAAATACTCATAGACAGGAAGTATGGTCATTCGGGAAAAAGTGTGAAAAGATTATAACCGACTATATCAAGTTAAGATATAAATTATTGCCATATATTTACTCAATTTTTTATGAAGCAAGAGAAAAAGGTATCCCTCTTATTAGAAGCATGTTTCTTGAATTTTTTGATGACATAAATACTTTTGACTTACCTTATCAATTTATGTTTGGACCAAATCTACTTATTGCTCCAGTATATAAACCCAACACAAAAACTATAAAAGTTTACCTTCCCAGAGGAAAATGGGTAGATTTCTGGAATGACGTAGAATATGAAGGAGGAAAATATATAGAAGTTGAAACACCAATTGAAAAAATTCCCGTATTTGCCAGAAACATTATCCCCTTTGGAGAAGTAGAAAATTATGTTGATGAAAAGAAAACAAAAACTATAACTGTAAAGGTTTATACCGATAATTCAGAATTCATATACTATGAAGATGATGGAAAAACGATGGATTATCAAGATGGTAAGTTTAATACAATAAAAATATCTGTAGAAAATCTCAAACCAAAATGCGAATTCATACATAAAGGCTATGATGGAATAAAAAATATAATATTCTTGATCAAAGATAAGGTTATTAACTATTTATTATAAATCTTTTCCCAGCTTTCTATTTCTCTACTTTCTGTTATTTCAAAAATTGGATGGGGCTTTATACTGTCAGGTTTCAAAAATCTTAATTCTTCAAACCTTTCTGGATCTCTTATCTTTAGTTTGTTCAAAAGATGTTTAAATTCATATGATATTTGCCCAAAACTAACCTTTATAATTTTTTCTCTTTCAATCAATGCTATTTTTTTCTCACTAAAATTATATCCCCTATTTTTTGCTTCAAGATAGACAAAAGTCAGATAAGAATTAATAGCTTCAATAGGTGAATAATAATTTTTAAACCTTCCAAGCTGGGGGTGGTTTTTATATCCTTTTGTCTTACCTTCTAAAACCTTTTTTGCAAGTAAACCCTCTCTCCATAACGCAATAAGCCCTTTACTATCAAGATAACAAGGATAAATAGACCAGAGTCGCATCTATAAATCCTTTATACATTTCTTAGAAGTTCCTTTATATCTTCTTCAAGCCTTTCATATATATATGCGGCAAGTTTTTTTCTATCCTTAGGTTCAATATTATCAAACCTGAATCCATAAACTCCATTTCTCTCAGCCACAAGAGTCGAAACATTCTTGATAGTATGACCATGAAATGATAAAAAAGATGGATCATAAACCCTTGATATTACCATAAACCTATCTAAACTTCTATCATTTGGAATAAAGGCAAATCCACCCATACTTATGTTAACAGCCTTACCTCTTATAAAATTACCATACTCCTTATGAAATACAGCCGCCTCAAAGTTATCAATTTTAGATGGTGTAACCCTTAAGAAATGCCTTTTTTCTAACACATTTATCTTTTGTTTTATAATGCTATTTATAAGTTCATCAAAAAGCTCATTTATATTTTCACTCATTACTATGCATGAATTTATACCTATTTCCTTTAATTTCATAAACTTATAAGGATCAACAGCCTTATTGAGCAAAGTAAATATTATCATATCTGGTTTTACACTTTTTACCTTTGTCAAAAATTCTATTTCCCAATTTTCTGTTATTAAAATTAAAATATCCTTTGCCTTTTCAAGTATTATAAAAACCTCTTCACTTGAAGATGTTTTATAACTTTCTATTCCTGCGGTTATAAGCTCAATTCCAAGCTCTCTTGCAAAACCGATAGAATATGTATAAATTAACGCTTTCATAAAAATCCTTCAGTTTATTATTCTTTCCAGCCGAAATAATATAATATGAAAAAACTAATTTATCAACTTATATTTTGTTTTATTTTAAACTTTTCTTTTACCGCTGAAATTTTTTTTCCAGAGCTTTTTATTTACTCAGAGATAGATTCAACAGCAACAATGAGTTCTTCATACAGAATCAATTTGAGTATAGACACTGGACTTAAATACAATATTTTTGTAGGAATGGGTATAAAAGATTATAATATTGAAAGTATGAGATCAAACTTTGTCCAGTTTTCTTCATTCAAAATTGACACAAAGCCCTTAGATTTTCTAAATTTTAATTTCTTCCTTGGTAGAACAAAAACTCTGGGTTACTCTGAATTTGGCTATGTTGGTTTTCAACATCATAAAAGAGAAAATTTTGAATATATTGGTTATAAAGATCTTTCGGGTATGGGAATTGAACTCTCTACAATCTTTTTTGAAACGATTGAACCTCATCTATACTTATATAGCCCCGATGATACTAATATTGTAAGTAGTGATATGGTATGGTATTATCGTGGAGAAAACTTCTTTTTTGAAATATATTTTGGTTTCAATAATATAGACTTCTACAATGCCTATATTGAAGGACGGTTACTAAAAAGATTTGGAATATTTAGTTATGCAAATTTTGGGAAAATTGAGCTTGTAATAGGGATTTATTCTCCTGATTCAAAACTTGATGCTCCACTTGTAGCAGATGATTTTTACTTTCATGTATCAGAAAAAATAAAACTCGGCTATTTTGAACAGGTATTATCAGTTTTTTCAAGACCTTCATCATACAATGGCTATGTTGAAACAATTTCAAATGATATAGATGTTTATGCTTCTTTTGGTTTTGCTACTACTGATTTTGGTACTGGAATTGAAAATACTGTTACTTACTCCACAAGTTATGAACTATCTGATAAGATTGGCTTATATACTTATTTTAATTTTGCAAACCTGGTATATAAACTTGGCTTCTATTATTCGATAACTGGAAATGCATTTGATAAATATGGTTTTTTCTTAAATATTTCTGGAAATATTTAAAATTGGAAGGTTACAAATTGAATATCCAGATACACAACCTTTCTTTTAATATTAATAAAATTGAAGATAATAAGATTGTTTTCGTTAAAGTTATCGAAAAGCTTTCAGAAAATAATATAATAATTGACTTAAATGGTGAAAAAATAAAAGCAAGAATAGAAGGAGACATACCAGAATCATTTTTTGCCTATGTTGAGAAAAAGGTAGAAAACGGCTCATTAAAAGTAACTTTAAAAGTCATTGAAAGCTTTAAAAATATAGAAACCACAATATCAGGAAAAAGTAAACTTGAAATAGTAAAAAATTTTATACTTTCAAACTCCATCCCACTCATTGAAGATAACATAAACATTGTATTAGAAATGCTTAAAAAAAATGTTCCGCTGACACTTATAAATTTTGATATTTTTAAATATTCAATAAGAAAATATGAGAAAATTCCAGAATTTATTATAAAACTACTTACAGAAGGCAAAAAGATAGACAAAGATTTCATAGATATCATACTTAATTTGAAAGAAATAATCAAAAATGAAAACAATATAACTGAAATTGAAAAGATTATAAATCTTATCAATGCCCTATCACACTATGAATTAAACCTATCAATAAAATTTGAAGAAAATAAAAAGATTTTAACAAGAATAGAAACAAAGGAAAATAAAAAAAGATATTATTTTGACTTTTCATCAGAAAAAATAAAAGATTTTCTCGTTATCATTGACATATCAAATTCAGAATTAGACGGAAAAATCTACCTTGAAAAAGAAATAATTTCAAATTTTGAAAAAGAGTTAAAAGAAGGACTTAAAAATTTTACAGAAAAATTAAAAAAATTATACCCCAAAAAAAACATTAGTCTAAACTTTTTTGAATACAAAAAAAATAATATTTTTGAAAATGAAATTTCTTCCGAAAATAAAAATAATAAAGTTAGCAACCTTGATATTATTATTTAACGGAGGAAATTTATGGAAAGAACAAAAGCAGTCGCACTAAAATATGACCATGAAGTAGACAATGCGCCCCGTATTCTTGCAAAAGGAATGGGAGAAATTGGAAACTATATAATTTCTCTTGCTAAAAAAAACAATGTTCCAATATACAAAAACGATAAACTTGCAGAATCTCTTTATAGACTAAAACAAAATGAAGAAATTCCACAAGAATTATATTCAATAGTTGCAGAAATTTTCATTTTTGTGTATGCTTTAAAGGAGAAAAAAAATATTTAAAAAATTTTTTATGGAGGAACATATGGGTCCAGATAATTTTTCTGGCATCGGCCTTCAAATGAAAAAAATTAGAGTTGATGAATTAAAAGAAGGAATGAAATTTTCAAAAGCCCTTTACGATGAACACAAAAACATTGTGGTAAAAGCAAACCAGCCAATTGACAAATATAAAATCAATTCGCTGAAAAGTAAAGGTATAGAATTCCTTGAAACAGCTGGCGAAATGTCTATGGTTGATGAAATAGAACTAAAAAGGTTGACTTCATCATATGATGAAGAAAAAAAATCTGAACAAAAAAAGATAATCGTGAGTAAAGAAACAGCTAAATACATAGAATTTTACAAGGAATGTGTAACCACTCTTGGCAAAATATACAAAAAAATCCAGACTGGACAAAGTGTCAATCCAGAAGAAATACAAAATTTATCAAAAAATATAGTAAATACGATATTACAGGAGAAAAATAAAGATAATTTCATAAACCTTGTAAATATTGCTGGTAAAGGAGAATATCTTGTTAACCACGTTGTTAACGTAACCATTCTTTCTTTACTCCTTGGCATAAAATTAGGATATTCAATTATTAAGCTCAACAATCTTGCCACAGCTGCCCTTGTATATGATATAGGAATGACAAAAGTTCCAGCAATAATTCTTGAAAAAGAATCAAAACTAAGTCCAGAAGAATTTAATCAGATTAAAGCTCATCCTATCTACAGTTATCAAATAATAACAAAAGAACTCGGACTACCAATGGAAATAGCTCGAGTAGCACTTGAACACCATGAAAGATTTGATGGAAGTGGATATCCAAGAAAACTCAGTGGTACTGAAATATCAGAAATGACAAAAATTATCTCCATAGTTGATACATACGAGGCTTTAATAAAAAATAGAAGTCACAGAGAAGCAAAAGAAAGCTATGAAGCAATTAAAGTAGTACTTGGAGAAGGTTCTAAAAAAATGGACCCAGAAATTTTAAAATACTTTATCTCAATGATGTCAATATATCCTATAGGATCTTATGTAGAATTAAGTAACACTGCAATTGCTCAGGTAATATCTTCTGATCCAGTTTCTCCATTTTTTCCAACTGTTAAAATTATCAAGGACGAATTTGGAGATTTTGTAGAAAACGGTGAAGTAATAAGACTCTCTAAAACAAGAGATGTATACATTGTAAAAAGCGTAAAAGCAAAAGAAATTAAAAATGAACCAAAATAATATAATCACTGGTAAAAAATACGAAAACATTGCAAAAGAGTTTTTAATAAAAAAGGGCTATGAGTTTATAACTCAAAATATTAAAAGTAAATATGGAGAAATTGATTTAATCTTTAAAGACAAAAAAACTCTTGTAATAGTAGAAGTTAAGTATCGAAAGAAGAACAATATCATAGATATAAAAAAAACCGTAGATATGAAAAAAATTAAAAAGATTTTAAAAACTACCGAAATTTATATAGAAGAAAACAAAATTGATTTTGAAGAAATAAGATTAGATACAGTTTTTATAGAAAGCTCAGAAAAAGAATATCAAATTTCTCATTTTATTAATTGGATTTAAGGATTTTATTATGGATGAGTTAGAATTTACACGTATTATTGAGAAGAAAAAAAGAAATTTTCACCGTCTTATTGTAAAAACAAATTCCAGTTCACTTTCAGAAGAAAGAATGGAAATTTTAAGAAAAAAAATAACCGACCCAAGTTATATCTCTTATGCCATAGATAAACTTGCAGAAAACATAAGTAAAGCAATGCTTGAAGGTTACCTTGACCAGAAAAAAGATTAATCAAGTCTTGCATTTTTGATAAATATCTGATAATCCCCATCACTATAAAAAACAAGCTTTATAAGTTCTAATTTAGGTGAGCCTGAAAAGTATTCCTTTAACACTTCACTTACAATAATTGCCGCTCTTTCTTTAGGAAAACCATATACACCAGTTGAAATAGCAGGAAAGGAAATAGTTTTCAATCCTAACTTTTCAGCTTCTTTTATGGAATTCAAATAAGCATTTTTTAATAAATTATCTTCATTATTTCTTCCACCATGCCATATTGGACCAACAGTATGTATAACATACTGACATTTTAACCTTCCAGCCTTTGTTGCTACCGCATATCCTGTAGGTAGACCTTCAGGATAAAATTTAGCTCTAATCTTTTTACATTCTTCTAATATTTCTGGTCCACCAGCTCTATGTATAGCCCCATCAACTCCACCACCACCCATAAGAGAAGAATTTGCGGCATTCACAATAGCATCTGTCTCTTCTTTTGTAATATCACCTGTACAAACAACAACTTTTCCATTAAAATAAATCTTCATAATTATATTTTAAAACTTTTTTCTAAGTTTATCAAGAAGTTGTGGATTATAAGTTGAAAGTATATTAGTTGAAAGTTCATAAAGTTTGGTGTAAGTGAAAGTCTTTTATTTCAGTCTTTTTTATGCTTTAAACTTAAGGTAATGAATTAAACTTTTAGGATAGAGCTACTTGTTTAACCTAAATTTCTCCAACGCTGGATTTTGATTCTAACTCACTGAAAAAATCATACCCTAATATTTTAAAAAAGAAAACAGGATGTTTTCTGTTCCGAGCACGTTGAGACAGGATGTCGAATGTGCTAGGGTAGATTTTTTCAAGTCTAACGATTGAAAAATCCACAAGGTGGTGGTGTTTTTCTTTGCTTCTTTCTTTTACAGCTTCCGACAAAAGAAAGAAGATATAGTTTTTAAACCACTTTTTTCCAAAAAGTGAAAAATTTTGGCAGAAAGATAAGTTTTTTCCGATTACACTTCTGCCAGATTTTATCAAAAATTCTTGCGTTACCTTCCAAGGGGACGATTGTAGCTTTAGCTTAGAGACTCGATGCTGCGAGCTTCTCTATCTTTAGCCCCATGTATTGACATCTATCTATCATTCCTATATAATATAAATAAAAAATCATGGGGCAACAATGCACTCTAAAACAGAT